>PVMK01129265.1_pt1 | contig 40406 bp, 36 predicted proteins | sample 1853481 | NCBI WGS metagenome assembly PVMK01 (sample SAMN08533507, study PRJNA380276) | Marine sediment metagenome, whole genome shotgun sequencing project.
GAAGAAGATCGCCATCAGTCCATCGTTGATCCAGTGCGCAAGCGAGTGCCGCATCTCGAACGCGCCGAACTCGAAGCCAACAGGGGTCTTCCACAACGACATGAAGCCGTCTGCGAAGCCGGAGTTGGCCAGCGTCAGTGCAACCGCCGTCGCGGCGAGGAGCACGAACCCGCTCGCCGACTCGACGTGCATGAAGCGCTCGATCGGCTCGGTGAGGCGGGCGATGGGTTCGCGGGGCATCCCGGTAACGTTCGCTTCGGGCTCACTCACAGCAGGGGATCCTGGTAGCCAAGGACGGCCTCTTCCCGCGCGACGATGTGGGTGGCACTCAGCATGTCAGTGCTCCTCCCGCTCGGCCATCTTGTGCTCATGGGCCTCTCGAATCAGACGGCGTGTGAGCGCCCAGATCCCGAGTACGGCACCCACTGCGACCAGGGGATGTCCCACGAACGTGAACCAGGTCGATGGAGGACCCGTCGTGTCGAAGACGACCCGCAGCAGCAGGAGCTGGGAAACGAGGATCAACAGCGCGGCAAAGCGTGCCATCAGCGCGCCTCCGCGAAGGCCGCTGCGCCGTGGCGGGCCTCTTCGGGATGGGCGGTTTCGTGGCACTCACCCGCGCAACCCATCTCGCGCGCGAGGAGGGCCTCTTGGATGTCGAGTTCCCGATGGTCCTCGATGGCGCGGAATGGCTTGGCCTCGGCGTGGCAATCGAGACACGAATCGATATCGAAAGGCCGTCGCAGTCTAAGCGGATAATCTTCGCTTCCCAGTGCCGTTTGCAGCATGTGCCGCATTCCCGCCAGCTTCGCCGTCATGTCGCCCGACAATCCGTAACCGCTGTGACAGCTGTAGCAGGCGGTCTGGTGTGAGATGGCACCGCGCTGGTAGTGGAAGCCCGCCAGCGTCGAATGGTCGTTGTGCATCGTCTCGAACATAGGCGACATCGCTTCATGACAGGAGCCGCAGTAGTTCACGCGCTTCGACTCGTCCATCAAATGGATGTCACCCAGCAGGTACGCGACCAGCGGAAGCAGAATCATAAACGACGAACTCAGGGCCGCGGGAAGCTGTCCGCGAATGAGCACGTAGAGGCTGGCCGCGATCGCCGGCAGGCTGACGATCAGGATCAGAATCCAGAAATGATCCGGCTGGTAGGGGTGAACGAAGAGAGGACCCAGATCCTCCAAGTTCTCTCCTCCCTTTCTCTACTTAGACTACGGCCGGGAAACGAAACGGATCACAGGGCCTCGACAAAGGTGCCGATCGCCTCGAGCTCCTCGTCGCTCAGATTCTCGGCGGGCCTACTGTGCCTCCTACCCCCCGCCTTCACGGCCTCCACAACGGTGGCGGCCTCCTGGCCCGCGACCGGCGGTATCTCCAACTTGGCGCCCATGGTCGTGTCCGACTTGCCTTCGGCGCCGTGGCACCTGCGGCAGGTCTTTGCATAGAGGGCGGCCCCATCCGCGGCGAGCACCTGAGCGGGCGCGAGGAGGAATAATGCAATTAACAGGACGCCTAGGGTTCTCAATCTGGTCACCTCTTGTCGGTTCGGACGGTCATTGATATGGGGCAATATGGGGCAATATGGGGCGATTTGGGGAATTGTGAGTGGGCGATCGGCGGATGTCAAGCGATCCGGGAGTAGACACTGTGTGAACACGTAGGAAAAAGACACTGGGGCAGAGATGGGAGGGATTCGAACCCTCGAGGGGCTTGCACCCCTGGCGGTTTTCAAGACCGCTGCCTTCAACCGCTCGGCCACCTCTCCGCACCCGCAAGCGGGTGCTGCGAAGCCTATCTCCGGCGGGCCTCATTTACCAAGGCAGCCGCATCCTCCATCGAGTGGGCGGGGAGAACGGGCGCGGAACTCAGCTCCGCGGCCGGCCCGCGAGGGCGTCGAACGCCTGCATCAGCTCGCCGACCTGGTCCGGGCGAATGCCCGGTTAGTAGTTGAAGATCAGCGACGTCCAGGCCATGTGCGCGTTCCCGTTGGGTAGTTCCTTGTAGTCCGTGTCGAAATAGGTGTACTCGAAACCGAACGTAAGCGGCTCAAAGATCTTGAACCTCGCGCTCGCGCCCACGAGCAGGTTCTGCTCCGTCGCCATGTCGTCGACATCTCCGTCTTTGGGGTCGTCGAAACCGAAGAGCATGTTGAACTCCCAGCGGTCCAACGGAGTGAGGGTTGCCTGTAGCCAGCCGCTGGTCGATTCGATGGAGCCGCCCGCGGCGTTGATGCCACCGCCCATGAAGAAGGCATCCGTGTTCTCGCCGTGCTGGATCTCGCCCGTCAGCGTGAGCCACTCGAGGATCGGCATCCTCAGGTAGCCTCCGATCGCCCACTGATCGATGTGGTTCTTGACGCCCACGAGGTCTTCCTGCCCGTATCCGCCCGCGACGCCCATGCGAATCGGCCCGGCGCCGAATCCACCCAACCCCTGTTCGATCGCCGCCTGGAAGACCGGCCAGCCGGCCTTGCGCCCGCTGTCGTAGGTGACGCCACCGGGCATGGTCGTTCTGCCGACGTTGGCGTTGATGCTTCCCTTGAGCGTGAGTGGCGAATCTTCCGCCCACTCGATCCGACGGGTCACCTGAAGCTGAGGCCGGCGAAATCCCGCGTTGCCACCGAACCAGTAGTTGCCGTTCGTGTTGAGGCTGGTGGGGTTGAGTGGTGAGATGACGTCCCACGTCTGCCCGACCAGGATCGTCCAATCTTCGTGCGCGACATGCATGTAGAGATCGCGGACGCGCAGTTGATTGTTGATGAAGTTGGTGTCACCACTGTCGGAGAGATTGAAGTAGTCCAGCTCGACATATCCCCCGAGCGTACTGTTGGCAACGGGAATGGGACCGATGGCCGCAGCGACGCGCGAGTGCTGCACGGTGGCGGTGAACTGGTCGTCGCTGTTGCCCTGATTGCCCGGTGCAGAGCGGCGAGGAGCGCTCGTACTGTCGACGCGCGAATTGTTCCAGAGCATGTCGCCCTTGATAAAGCCGGTCAGCCGGATCGGCACGCCGCTCACGACGGCCTGCAGACCGTCGCCGTGATCGACCACGGGCCCGCTGTCTACCGAAGCCGTCGGGTTCGACTCTCGAGCAGACTCATGGGCCTCGAGCGCCGCGAGGCGCTTATCCTGCTCGACCAGTTGTTTACGCATCATCTCGTTGGCTTCGCGCAACAGCCGGATTTCCACGTCTCGGTCAGCTTCCGATAGTGAATCCGAAAGCGAATTCGACGCCGAGACGCACAAGAATGTGAACGCGGCTGTGGCGCTCACGACGATTCGAATGATCGACATGTTCGATTCACCTCTCTGAGGGTTATGGTTGAATGGTGGGTCGGCTCAGCTCCGCGGCCGGCTGTCGAGGGCGTCGAACGCCTGCATCAGCTCACCGACCTGGTCCGGACGAAAGCCCGAGTCGGGCATTCGGACCTTGGTTCGCAGGAAGCGAACGCGCTCGTCCGGGGGCATCAGGACGATCTGGCTCAGCACGCCTTCGCCGTGACACGCCGTGCAGCGAAAAACGAGCAGCGCCGCTTCGATCTCGCGTACCTCGTCCGCGGGAATGTCCGAGCCCGGGTGCCCTTGCATGCGTTGGATCGTCTCGAGAATCTCCGGCCTCGTCATGCCAGTCAGCTTGGCGAAGCGCCGGTCGGTGTGACAACGCACGCAGCGCTCGTTGAGAATCTCGCTGACGCGGATGGGGTTCAGCATCGCCACGTCCTGTTTGCTCGCGAGTTCGCTCGATAGATCGGCGACCTGCTCGCGCGTGCGCCTCACCTGGTCGATCAGGAAGATCGACAAAACCAGGTTGACGAGCACGGCGACACCGAAGATGGCGAGTGTGCCCATGCGCGCGTTGCCGCCGTCGGCCATCTACCCAACCGCCTTCGCACCGCGCGGCACAATCGCGGGTGCGGGATCCTCGTCGAGCGGCTCTTCTTGATGGATCGGAAGGTGACGCAGCGCGAGGCCGTAGACGAGAACGATCGCGGCCAGCACGCCAAACGTCGTTGCGAACTCACCCACTGACGGGAAGTAACTTTCCCAGTGCTTCACGCGCATGCCAAAGACGGCCGTGTTGAGGCGCGTAAGAAGGATGCCCGCGGCGAGAAGACACGACGCGGCAAACAGCGCCCACTTATTCTGTCGCACATCGGGGATCGAGAACAGCGCGAGCGGCACTAGAAAGCCAACGATGAGTTCGGTCCAGAGCGAGAACGACAGCCAGTTGAACGTGAGCGCGGCATCGGTGGCACCCTGAAATACGAGACTCCCGATTCGCAGTATCAGAAATACGATGATCAAGGCAATTTGAAAGCGCGCCAGACCGCCCAGCAGATCGACACGAGGTTTCAGACGCAAGTAGCGGGTGGCGAGCACGTGCTCGATGCTCACGAGCGAGAGCCCCGCCATGTAGGCCGACACGAGAAAAGTGGCGGGCAGGAGTTCCGACCACCAGCGCGGGTCCACCTTCAGCGGCACGATCGTGAGCAGCGTCCCGAGTGACGACTGGTGGAGATGCGAGAGGCTCACGCCGATTACCACGGCCGGTAGGTAGATCAGCCCCAGTAGGCGTGCGGTGCGCTGCCAGCGGTAGTGGCCCGCGGCGACCTTGCCGAATTCGATCATCAACACGGTCGTATAGAGCGTGGCGCACCAGGCCACCTCGAAGAGCGCCGAGGTGGGTTGCCACGAGAAGAAGATGAGCCAGCCCATCCAGGGGCGGCCGAGTTCGATCATCAGGATCACCACGTAGCCGAGGTAGAGAAGCAGCCCCATGGTGATCGCGGGACGCAAGAACGGCGCGTAGCGGTGCATGCCGAAGATGTCGACCATGAGTGCGAGCGTAAAACCGCAGCCACCGAACGCGATGAAGCTGAGCACGCCGAAACCCACCCACCAACCCCACGGATACGCGTTGTTGATGTTGGCAATCGCGCCGATGCCGAAGGCGAAGCGCGTCAGTGCGAAAATCCCGCCGATGATCGCGATCGCGATCAGGGCCGAGTGCCAGCTCACGATCGATCGTCGCGCGTCAGCCACTCAGTGGTCCTCCGCAATACCCATGCGCTCGTTTCGCCGGCGGACGATCCAGGCCATGAAGCCGAAGATCCCGAGCAAGGTGAAGAAGATCTTCGGTACGAAGCGCATCGATTTGTGGGTGAGGTCGGGGAGCGGCTCGTTGGGAAGTCCTGTCTCGTAGCCGAGCTTCTCGAAGGGCACCGCTGACAGGTGGAAGACGTTCGTGCCGCCGACTTCCTTTTCGCCGTAGATGTGCGGCACGTAGCGACCGGGCGCATCCGCGATCCGGCGCTTGGCCTTGTTGAGCATCTCGTCGCGGTCGCCAAACTCGATCGCGTGGGTGGGGCAGACCTTCGCGCAGGCGGGGTCGAGGTCGGCCGCGAGCCGGTCGGAGCAGAACGTGCACTTGTGGATCTTGGGAAAGACGCTCCCGTAGTCGAACTTCGGGATCACGAATGGGCAGGCCTGCATGCAGTAGCGGCAGCCGATGCAGCGCCACTCGGTCAACTCGACCGGCCCGTTGGCGAGTTTCTGCAGCGCTCCCGTCGGGCAGGCCGACACGCACGCGGGTGATGCGCAGTGCATGCACAGCAACCGCCCGAACACCCACTGGGCCTCGGCGGGCTCCTCGCGGTAGGTGATCAGCGTGTAGTTGTTCTCGTCGAGGTCGCGCGGATTCTGGTAACCGTCACCCGCGAAAAAGTCGGAAACGTCGGCACCGAGATCGTTCCACTCCTTGCAGGCGATCATGCAGGCACGGCAACCGATGCAGCGCGTGTTGTCCTGGATCATCGCCTTCTCGGCCATCAAGCACCCCTCTCCCGCTTTGCGTGGAGGTTCACGTCGCACAAGAAGACCTTGTACTCGGGGATCATCGTGTTGGGGTCTCCGACGTTGGCCGTGAGCACGTTGGCGCTGTCGCCGGGCGCGAGCCCCGCCCAGCCCCAGTGCCACGGGATCCCGATCTGGTGCACGGTGCGCCCAGCGACGAAGAAGGGCTGGAAGCGCTCGGTCACGAGCGCGTAGACCTCGACCTCGCCGCGCGCCGAGCGGATCTTCACGCGGTCGCCGTTTTCGATGCCCTTGCTGCGCGCGAGATCGGGCGCCGATCTCGCAAAAAGCGTCGGGCATCAGGCCCACGAGCCAGGGCATATTCCGGCTCATCGCGCCGGTCTGCCAGTGCTCCGAAACGCGATAGGTGGTGGCGACGATCGGGTAGTCCTTCGCGCTACCGATGCGGTCGAATTCCGTCGTGCTCCACACCTTAAACGCAGGGGTTGAACTCCTGCGAAGACATCGGGTTACTGATCGGGCTCTCGACCGGCTCGTAATGCTCGGGCAGCGGACCGTCCACAAGGCCGGGCGCGAAAAGCTGCGCGACACCACCGGGCAGCATGATGTAGGGCGGAGCGCCCGGCGGCATGCCACCGTCGGGCACATCGCCCTCCCAGCTCTTGGAATCGGCGTTCCAGCGGATCACCCACTTGTCTGGGTTGTAGGGATTGCCCTCGAGGTCGACCGAGCAGCGGTTGTAGAGAATGCGGCGATTCATCGGCCAGACCCAGGCCCAGTTCGGGTGGAGGCCGATCCCGTTGATCGCGTCCGTCGGATCGCGGCGCGCGGCGTAATTACCCGCCTCGGTGTAGCTCCCGCAGTAGAGCCAATTGCCGCTGGCCGTTGAGCCGTCGTCGCGCAGCGCTGCAAAACCAGGCACTTGGGTGCCCGCCTTGGAGACCGCGCCGTCCGCACCCTCGACGTCGACGAGGAAGCTGCCGTTGATTTCCTTTGCCACCTGGTGTGGGTCGATGTGGCCCGTCTCGCCGTAGTCCCAGGCGAGTTCGCGGATGGGGTCCGGGAAGATTCCGCCCTCGGCGTAGGCCGTCTTCAATGCGCGCACGATCCCATCGACGATGTCGAGATCCGCCTTCGCTTCTCCCGGCGGCGGGACGGCCGTGTAACGCCACTGCATCCAGCGCCCGCTGTTGACGATGCTGCCCTCCTTCTCGATCGACGCGGCGGCGGGCAGCAGGAAGACTTCGGTTTGGACGTTCGCCGGATCGACGCCGGGCCGCATCCAGTGCGTGGCGGTCTCGTGCTCGAAGAGATCGGCGACGACCAACCAGTCGAGCTTGTCGAGCGCCTCACGCGCCATCTGCACATTCGGACCGCCCACGGCCGGATTCTGCCCGAAGCAGAAGGCGCCCTTGATCTGACCCGCGAACATCGCCTGGAAGAGCGGGATGTGGGAGTAGCCCGAGCCTTCGAAGCCCGCTCCGATCTTCGGCAGGTAGTCGAACGCGAAGTCGTTCTCGGGAGTCGCGTGCTCGCCCCACCAGGCCTTGAGCATGCTGATGAGGTACTTCGGTGTATTCCCCCACCAGTTGACGCTGTCGCGGTCGGTCGGCTTCGGTGTCACGCGCGCGAGGTAGCCGCTCCGGTCGCCGTCTGCTTCGACAGGGATTTGGAGATAACCCGGCAAATTCCCGAACAAGAGACCCTGGTCGGTCGAGCCCTGCACGTTCGCCTCGCCGCGCATCGCGTTCACGCCACCGCCCGCGATCCCGATGTTGCCGAGCAGGAGTTGGAGAATCGCATAGCTGCGGATGTTCTGCGTGCCGTGGCTGTGTTGTGCCGTTCCCATCGCGTACAGCCAGGTGCCCGCGCGGTCCGGCGCAAAGGTCGAGGTGTAGTGATCGCAGACCTTGAGATAGATGTCGCGCGGCGTTCCGGTGATGTTGCAGACAGCGTCTGGGTCGTAGCGCGCGAAGTGCTTGCTCATCAACTGAAAGACGCAGCGAGGATCCTTCAGCGTCAAATCCTTGCGCGCGTAACCTTCCGCGTCTAGCGCAAACGCCCACTTGCTCGAGTCATAACTACGCGTGACCGAGTCGTAGCCCGAGAAGAGGCCATCCTCGAAATCGTATTCATCGCCCACGATCCACGACGCATTGGTGTAATTGCGCACGTAGTCCCAATTGATGCGTTCGTTCGCCAACGCGTACTGGATCATGCCACCGACGAACGCGATGTCGGTGCCCGAGCGCATCTTGGCGAAGACGTCGCAGATCTGGGAGCTGCGGTTGTAGCGCGGATCGACGTGAATCAGGATTGCGCCGCCCTCCTTGGTGCGGCGCAGCCAGTTCATCGAGATTGGGTGATTCTCGGCTGGATTGCCGCCCATGATCAGCGCGACATCGGTATGCACCATGTCCGACCAGTGGTTGGTCATGGCGCCTCGACCGTACGTGGCCGCCAAACTGGCGACGGTTGAACTGTGTCAGATACGGGCCTGATGCTCGATGTAGGTGAGCCCGAGCATCCGCATCGCCTTGACGAGCAGATAACACTCTTCATTGTCGAGTGCGGCACCCCCGAGGCATGCAATCGCCTCGGTGCGGTTCACCGTGCGCGCACCGGACTTCGTCTGGAAGCTCGCATCGCGCGTCGCCTTGACGCGCTCGGCGATGCGCGCGAACGCCCACTCCCACGAGCGCGGCTCGAACTTCGACGAGCCGGGAGCGCGGTACATCACCTGCTGCAGGCGGCGCGGATTGTTGGTGACCTGGCTGAGGGCCGCGCCCTTCGAGCACAGCGTCCCCTCCGAGATCGGGTGATCGGGGTCGCCCTCGACGTGCAGGAGTTTGTCACCATCGGTGTAAACGATCTGACCGCAGCCGACGCCGCAAAAAGGACAGACCGTGATGGTCTTGGTGGCGCCATCCGTCTTCAGGGGCGAGTGGGCGGCACTGGCAGTGCCAGGCGCGATCGCAGTGCCCGTCACTACCGCAGCTGTGCCCAACCCGGCGGTTTTCAGAAAGTCGCGGCGCGACGGATCGTCGAGCGACCCGTCGGGATCAACGCCAGCGCACTCCGGCTTTCGACGGTCTCGTTTACGCATGGCTACTCTCTCCCGAAACTACAACGTGATGGACTCGAAAAACGATGTACCAAAACACCCCGGACATCAAGACACATGGGACTCGAGTTTCTGTACGGCAACTGGTCGAGCCTCTCTTCTCAGAAAATTCACGGGCATGGCAATCAAGCGGCCAAAATTTTCGAATTCCGCTTGCTACCGTGGTGCGGCCTCCTACCGCGCAAGCTCCTGACCTTCCGTGTCTCCTCCCTTCGGTAGCAGCCGCATCATCACGAACATACCCAGCACCGCGGCCACCACCGAGGCTGCGAGCACGCCGACCTTCGCCGCGTCGAGGAACTCGGCGTCCAGCGCCAGTCCGCAAATGAACAGCGCCATCGTAAAACCGATCCCGGTGAGCAGGCCTCCGCCGAGCACGAGTCCCCAGGTCACGCCCTGGGGCAGCTCGGCGAATCCCGCACGGACCGCGAGCCAGCTGAACCCGACGATGCCAATCGGTTTGCCAATCACGAGTCCCGCGCCGACGGCAATCGCGATCGGATCGACGAGGTCGGAAGCGGTAAATGCAACGCCCGCATTCGCGAGCGCGAAAAGCGGCATGATCGCGAAGGCGACCCAGGTATGGAGCGTCGTCTCCAGGTACACGAGCGGGGAAACCGTCTCGCGTGTCGCCCAGCGGGCCCCGCGGACCTCGGCCACACCGTGGCCCCCCGCCTTCCCGTCTCCGTGCATTCCCGCGGTCACGCGCTCGATCGCCTGCGCGAGCGTCGTGTCTTCGAGGTAGGCGCGCGCGGGGGTCATCAGGCCGAGGATCACGCCGGCGACGGTCGCGTGGACACCCGATTCATGGAAGGCGAACCAAACGCAGAGCCCGAGCAGCCCGTACATCCCGAAGCCGCGCACCCCGAGTCGCGACAACAAGGCGATCGCCCCGATCCCCAGGAAGCCCAACCCGAGCGCACCCCAGCCGATCGCGTCGGTGTAGCCAATCGCGATCACCAAGATCGCGCCGATGTCGTCCGCGATCGCCACGGAGAGCAGCAACACGCGCAGGGCGCGCGGTACGCGCGGTCCAAGCAGCGCGAGGCAGCCAACCACGAAGGCGATGTCGGTCGCCATCGGGATCCCCCAGCCCGCCGCTGCAGGCCCACCACCCTGGAACGCCAGGTAGACGCCGGCCGGCACGAGCATGCCGCCGACCGCGGCAGCGATCGGCAGAGCCGCCTGCCGCAGGTTGCCGAGATCGCCGTGGACGATCTCGCGCTTCACCTCGAGACCGATGACGAAGAAGAAGATCGCCATCAGTCCATCGTTGATCCAGTGCGCAAGCGAGTGCCGCATCTCGAACGCGCCGAACTCGAAGCCAACAGGGGTCTTCCACAACGACATGAAGCCGTCTGCGAAGCCGGAGTTGGCCAGCGTCAGTGCAACCGCCGTCGCGGCGAGGAGCACGAACCCGCTCGCCGACTCGACGTGCATGAAGCGCTCGATCGGCTCGGTGAGGCGGGCGATGGGTTCGCGGGGCATCCCGGTAACGTTCGCTTCGGGCTCACTCACAGCAGGGGATCCTGGTAGCCAAGGACGGCCTCTTCCCGCGCGACGATGTGGGTGGCACTCAGCATGTCAGTGCTCCTCCCGCTCGGCCATCTTGTGCTCATGGGCCTCTCGAATCAGACGGCGTGTGAGCGCCCAGATCCCGAGTACGGCACCCACTGCGACCAGGGGATGTCCCACGAACGTGAACCAGGTCGATGGAGGACCCGTCGTGTCGAAGACGACCCGCAGCAGCAGGAGCTGGGAAACGAGGATCAACAGCGCGGCAAAGCGTGCCATCAGCGCGCCTCCGCGAAGGCCGCTGCGCCGTGGCGGGCCTCTTCGGGATGGGCGGTTTCGTGGCACTCACCCGCGCAACCCATCTCGCGCGCGAGGAGGGCCTCTTGGATGTCGAGTTCCCGATGGTCCTCGATGGCGCGGAATGGCTTGGCCTCGGCGTGGCAATCGAGACACGAATCGATATCGAAAGGCCGTCGCAGTCTAAGCGGATAATCTTCGCTTCCCAGTGCCGTTTGCAGCATGTGCCGCATTCCCGCCAGCTTCGCCGTCATGTCGCCCGACAATCCGTAACCGCTGTGACAGCTGTAGCAGGCGGTCTGGTGTGAGATGGCACCGCGCTGGTAGTGGAAGCCCGCCAGCGTCGAATGGTCGTTGTGCATCGTCTCGAACATAGGCGACATCGCTTCATGACAGGAGCCGCAGTAGTTCACGCGCTTCGACTCGTCCATCAAATGGATGTCACCCAGCAGGTACGCGACCAGCGGAAGCAGAATCATAAACGACGAACTCAGGGCCGCGGGAAGCTGTCCGCGAATGAGCACGTAGAGGCTGGCCGCGATCGCCGGCAGGCTGACGATCAGGATCAGAATCCAGAAATGATCCGGCTGGTAGGGGTGAACGAAGAGAGGACCCAGCTCCTCCAAGTTCTCTCCTCCCTTTCTCTACTTAGACTACGGCCGGGAAACGAAACGGATCACAGGGCCTCGACGAAGGCGCCGATCGCCTCGAGCTCCTCGTCGCTCAGATTCTCGGCGGGCCTACTGTGCCTCCTACCCCCCACCTTCACGGCCTCCACAACGGTGGCGGCCTCCTGGCCCGCGACCGGCGGTATCTCCAACTTGGCGCCCATGGTCGTGTCCGACTTGCCTTCGGCGCCGTGGCACCTGCGGCAGCTCTTTGCATAGAGGGCGGCCCCATCCGCGGCGAGCGCCTGAGCGGGCGCGAGGAGGAATAATGCAATTAACAGGACGCCTAGGGTTCTCAATCTGGTCACCTCTTGTCGGTTCGGACGGTCATTGATATGGGGCAATATGGGGCAATATGGGGCGATTTGGGGAATTGTGAGTGGGCGATCGGCGGATGTCAAGCGATCCGGGAGTAGACACTGTGTGAACACGTAGGAAAAAGACACTGGGGCAGAGATGGGAGGGATTCGAACCCTCGAGGGGCTTCCACCCCTGGCGGTTTTCAAGACCGCTGCCCTTCAACCGCTCGGCCACCTCTCCGCGCAACGGAATCCGCTCGCTGGGAGGCTACCCGGGGGGTCTCGTCTCCGGCAAGTATCCAGCGGGGCGCCACGCCGCGAAGAACTCGCAATCGCGCTCATCCGGTCATACCCGCACGGCGCGTCATCCTCGCGAAGCCGCGGATCTACATTTCCGGCGTCTTCATCATGAACAGAAACTCCTGCACGGCCGCCTTCGATTCCGGTCGCAGGTTCTCGATGCCCTCGTAGGGCATACCGAGTCCCGGTCTCTCGTCGGGGTACTTCACCTTTCGCTTCATGTGGCGCTGGATCATGCGCACGAATTTGGCGCCACCCCAGGCGCCGATTTCCGTGGATACCGGGTACCTCTCCTGGGGATCGCGGAACAGGTCATAGAAGTCGGCCAGGATGGCGTTGTCCATGTTGCCGCCTGGGATCGCCAGCTTGTACTGCTCCTTCACCACCGCTTCCAACTTGTTGATGTTGTAGAGGAACACGTAGTCGCGACGCCCGTGGGTATCGCCGTTCAGCATCAGAGAGGTCTGGTCGATCCCGTCGATGATTCGATCGGTCGGGATCTCATCGGTGGCGCCCCCCAGGCGTGCGATCGTGGTGAACAGGTCGGTCACGTGAACGATGTCACCGGCCACGGAATCCGCCTCGATCATACCCGGCCAGCGCACGAAAGCGTCGACGCGCACACCTCCCTCGGTCGTGGAGCCCTTGCCACCTCGGAAGATCATCGGGGTGTAACCGGATTGCGGCGAGTACTTGGTGAAGTGACCGTTATCCCCCATGACGACGACCAGGGTATTGTCCGCGATACCGAGCCGATCCATCTCGGCCATCAACTCACCGATCCACTGGTCGACCAGCTTCATCTTTTCCACGTAGGTGCCGCCATTGGGAGTGGTGTACTCCTCGTAGGCGGTGCGTGGGCCGGTGAGGGGGTAGAGGGGCCAGTATTGCAGGAAGAAGGGTTTGTCCTGTTTGGCCAGACTCTGGAGTTGTTCCATGGTCTGATCCTGGTAGCGCTGGTTCATCGCCGCGTATTTCGCCTCGGTCCAGCGCTCCCCCGGCTTCATGTGCACTTCTCGAACCGGCTTGCCGCGGTAGCCTTCTACCCCGGTCACCATGCTCGATGCATCGGTGCGCAACCAGCGATCGATCGTGTAGCGGTCGTCATAGTTGTTGTCGCCGATCCCAATGCTCACTTCCTCGTCGGCCGCGTCGTCGTGGAAGATGGTCAACTGGCCCTGCTGGTGGATGGGGAAGGCCGCGTAGTCGAACCCCTGGAAGTTGGGCCAGGCTTCTTTGATATCACCCATGTGCCACTTGCCGATGTGTACCGTGTTGTAACCGGCCTCGGAGAGAATCTCGGCAAGGGTTACCTCCTTGCCGGCCAGACCGAAGCCGGAGATATCCACAGCGGTGTTGCCCATGCCATTGCGGTAGGGCTGGCGACCCGTCATGAAGGCCACCCGGGTGGGTGTACAGGACGGCTCCGTGTACATGCGCGACAGGCGCATACCCTCCCGGGCAAACTGGTTGATGGAGGGTGTCTTGTAACCCCGGATCGAATTCAAGGTCTCGCTACCCAGGTCACCAAACCCGATGTCATCGATCAGGATGTAGAAGATGTTCGGCGGCTTCCCACCGTTCTTCTCACGGAAGGCGGCCAGCTCCTCATCGAGGGCGTTGTCCTCTTTGGCCCACTGCTCCCCGTTTTGCTGTTTCAGGATGTAGAACTCGGCGTCGTGCTTGATATCCCTTGCCATCGCGGCTTGCGCACCTACGAGAAGTGCCACCACCGATGTAATGATGAATCGGGAATCCGCGAAGCGCATGGTCTCTCTCCTCTACTGAACTGGGATCGGGAGCTTAGGAGATACCGCGAGCTTCGACACCGGAGTGCGAAGGCACTTCCTGTGTGCGGTTCACTACAGCTCGGACATCTACGGCTGAGCGGGTCGTACCGACGGAACGACTACGCGCCCTTCGGGTGAATCGAACGCGTGCCCGCCCGATCTCTAGATCTGCGAATCGCTGGGATCTCGTACTCATCGGGAGCCGTTCATCCAGTCATTCTCGACCGTGAGACTCCGTCCCGACATAACTCGCGATCAAACGCGACCAGCCGCAGCGCACCAAAGTTTACCAGGGAATAGACGAGCAGCTGACGTTCTCCTCGCCCCGCAGGCTTTCGAGCACGATCCGGATCTTCTCTTCCGCGGAGAACTTCCGACGCGTCTTGCGGCGGATGTCGCGGACGGCCTTCTCGGCAGAGTCTTTCTGGAACATGGGTCCTTCCTCCTCTCGGAGCCTAGAACCCTCTCTTCGTTCTTCCCCCGATTGGGTCCAAACTCAGTTGACGTTAAGCGTGCGTACAGATATCGAGTACGATACCGGCTGCGAACTTGGGGAGCAGCTGAGAGAGAAATGCACCAGCGCGCGCTTCTGCTGTGGGGTGTCGCACTGGCCGTGGCGGTCCTGGCGCTCCCAGCTTTCGCCGCCGAGCGAGAGCTCGATCAGGGCCCACCTCCGAGTTCGGCGAGCGAAATCGAATCCGCGATCAAGCGGGTGTTCCCGAAGATCACGGACGCGCTCCCGATCTTCTCGTGGGTCCGGCAACGACTCGAGAAGCTGCCGCCGTTCTTTGCCGACACCACGCTCGAAGTTCGCTCCCGCACCTACTACCTGCGCAAGGACCAAACCAGCGCGGTGACCAACGAAGCCTGGGCGATCGGAGGGTCTGTCTATTACCGCTCCGGCTGGCTCGCGGATGCGTTCGCAGTGGAAGTCGAGGGCTTCACGTCGCAGCCTCTCTACGCTCCGAACGATCGCGACGGCACGCTGCTGCTCGAACCCGTGCAAGACGGCTACAGCGTTCTCGGCATCGCGAACGCCAAGCTCCGATACAAGGGCGTCGTACTCACGGGATATCGCCAGTACCTCGACCTGCCCTATATAAACCGGCGCGACAACCGCATGACCCCGAACACTTTCGAGTCGATCACACTCGCAAGACCCGAGGGAGAGGTCCGCTTCTCCACGGGTTACACATGGAAGGTCAAATCACGCAATTCGGACGAATTTCTCACGATGACGGAAGCCCTCGGGATCGACCAGGACCGCGGCCTCGCTCATGTGTGCGCGGTCTGGGATCCGAATGAAAATTTTCACCTCGGGGCTGTCTTTGGAATCATCCCCGATCTCTTCACCGGAATATACAGCGAATTGAGTTTCGGACATGACTTCACCGAGGAGTTCGAGATCCGACTCGACGGGACAATTCTCCTACCAACGGGACGTCGGGCAAAGACTTCTTGGGTGAGTTGCTCGACGAGAACTGGAACGTCGGGATTCGCACCTCCGCCAGTTACGCGGGTGCCGTGTTCCGGCTGGGATTTAGCATCACAGGGTTCAAAAGGCACGATCTTCAACGCCTTCGGCTCCAGCCCGAGCTACGTAGATCTGATGCAGCGATCTTTCAACCGAGCCGAGGAAAAAGCGATCCTGGCAAGTGCCTCCTACGACTTCTCACGCATTGGCGTCGATGGCCTCTCCGTCATCGTCAACTTCGTGGCGGGCTTCGACGGCGAATTTCTCGGCCAACCCCGCCGCGGCCAGGAGGTCGATGCGACGATCGACTACCGCGTGCAGAAGGGCCTGCTGAAAAACTTCTGGCTGCGGATTCGCGGCTCGTGGCTCAGCGAGCAGGGAGCCGGTCGCAACGGCACCGACGTCCGATTGATCCTGCGTTACGACATCCCGGTGATCTGATCCGATAACAGAACCGCTGCTTCAGCCTCCGTCGAAAGAGCGTCGCACGAACCCACCAGCGACCAGGGCGAGTAGAACCCCCAAACCAATGATGCCGGGGTAACCTGGACTGCTAACCTCTGCACGACACCGCGGGGGCGCGCATGAAAGTCGAAATCTCGGAGCTTCTGGACCTGACGCAGGAGCAAACTGCGCTGATCGACATGCACAGCGTGGTCAACATCATGAACGTCCTCATCAACGAGCTGGAATATCTCCAGGAAGTCCTTCGGGAGGGGGAGCCGCTGCGACGTGCGGTGGATGAGGTCCGGCAGATCAACCACAGCCTGCGCAGCTCCGATGACATCGGAACCGAACTCAGCAACCTGCTGAATTGTGAAGGCCACGTGATGAAGTTGGTGCACGCGGTGCTGGAGGCCCAACCGAAAGCAGCCGACGATCCGGACGTGGGGAGTTCGGTCAGCAACTTGAAGTCGGTCTTCGCGATCCTGGACACGAGGGCCCGGGAGCTCTTGGCGCGAGTTCAAGCTCCGAGAGAATGGACAGACCACGACGTCGAACAGCTGACGACGAACTTCACCAACGTGCTGGCCGCCATCGAGAAGAACAGCAAGGGTCGCTACCGCATCGTTCACAACATCGCCGAGCAGGAGCAGCAGGACTACATCGTCAATTTCAATATCGGCAGCGTGGATGGCGCGGCGATCCGCATGCCCCCGGTCCTCCAGGACGTGATGCGCGATTTGATCGCCAACGCCCGCAAGTACACGGAGCCCGGTGGCGAGATCACCGCCGGACTCATGGACAACGGAAAGGAACTGCGCTTCGTGGTGGAGGATACCGGTCGCGGAATCCCCTCGGACGAAGTCCAGCAGGTGGTGGAGTTTGGCAAGCGGGGCAGCAACGTAGACGACAAGGCGACCATGGGTGGAGGCTTTGGCCTCACCAAGGCCTACCTGGTGACCCGACGGTTCGGTGGGAGAATGTGGATCGATTCTCGCCCAGGCGACGGGACCCGCATCACCATCAGCATCCCCCGCCCCGCCCGCTGACCTTTGCCTACGAAAAATGGTCCAAGTGCCCGAGAAGATCTGGCGACATACACGAACGAAGACGCGCTAGGGATCGAGGAGCGAGCAGGGTCGGCGGTTTCAGTCGCTTTGTTTGCCGTGGACTTCGTCGAGTTTGCTGACGAGTAGATCCGCCCAGTGCTCCATCAACCTTCGGGCGTCATCCGAATTGGTGCTGAAAGATGTCTCCTCGACGTCTCCAATGTGGCGAGCCCGTCTCTGGTCGACTGCGCGGGCGAGAATTTCGTTGGACACGGAGTCGTAGAGCTCGACGTAGAGCTCCATAGTGCCGGCGGATGTCGTGAATGTAACAGAACTCACGTCTGACATCGTATCGGGCGCGACGATATCGAGGTTAATGATGGCGGGGCGAACGAGGAGCACATCATTGCCAGATCCTGTGGCGATCGGATAGCCGTTCTTTTGGAGTTCCTCGGTAAAGACCTTGCGAAACTCCTCGGCGAGCGCCTTCTTGATCCTGTCCATGTCGTGCGTGCGCATGGTGGGATGATTCAACTGCCAGTGCTTCTTGAACGCCACGAAACAGTCAAGCAGGCCGACGCGTGAGTACTGGCTGAAGTCTTCACCCGGCTTCACCCAGGCGCGCTCCATTGCGGAGTGGGGGACGAGTTGGAGCCCGTCGTGTGTCACCTCAGGTACGCTCTGCCCGCTCGCACACGCGACGCAGAGCGCAGCTACCAATACGGTAGTCAGAATCGTTCGGGGTCCTGATTTAGCGATCATCGGGAGGGCCTCCTTTATCCCAAATACTGATGGGCTCGTGAAAATGATGCCCTAACGCGCGTCGCCGTGCTAGAGGTCGAGGTGTAACGCGTGAGCAGGCGGGGCCGGCGTTGCCACTCTTCGATATCCAAGGTCCGACCTACACAGCACCTCGCAACTCCCGCGAACAACGCGAGCGACGAGGGTGAGGCGGGGAGATCGAACCAGTGCCGAGGGCGCCGACGCGATCCGGGTACTAGAAGCTAGCAACGCGGCGCTGCGCACGAGCCCACCGCTCCGCCCTGCTTTCGACTAAGCTGTTGACGACTATGGCGGAGGGTAAGTCGATTCACGCGACAGGAAGCGGCGTCCAGCGTCGGGGTCCCGGGCATTTCATCACCCACAGCTTTCGTCAGCTGCCGGATGGCCGCTATCTCGTCGCCAACTCACGCCGCCATCGCAAGCGGCTACGGGCACACCGGGTTTCCGATGTAGGGAGTGCCGCGCGCCCCCCTTCGGTACACGCCAATGCTTTCCGTCGTCTGTGGGCGCCGAGACGACTGGCCTGGTGGATCGCGATCCTCTTCGCCATCGGGGGAGCACTTTTTGCGTTAGGCGGCGTCGGCGCGACCTGGCCGCGGGGTGTGCCCGCGCCACTGCGCGATACATCCAACCTCAACTGGATCTTCATCGTGGGCGCGATCTTCTTCACGAGCGCAGCCTGGCTCCAATGGCTCGAGGCGCTCAACGGCGACGTCGCGGAGGCCATGAGCGACGGCGCGCAGCAAAGCTGGCGCTGGTTCGGCTGGCGCCCCCACAACCTCGGTTACCTCGCGTGTGCGGTGCAACTCGTCGGGACGGTGATGTTCAACTTCAACACCGCGGACGCGATGATCGCGGGCCTCTCGTGGAAGGCGGAGGATCTTCTCATCTGGACGCCCAACATGCTGGGCTGTGTGTGCTTCCTCGTCTCCAGCTACCTCGCCTACGCAGAGGTCTCGCAGGGAGCGGCGTCTTTCGCGCCGCGCAGCGTTTCGTGGTGGGTCGCCGTGGTGAATCTGCTGGGCTCGGTGGCGTTCCAGATCTCGGCTCTCTACAGCATCGTCGGCCCCGAGCCCGCCGCATCGGACTCGCTCTTCTGGGCGAGCTTCTACACCGCCGCTGGGGGCGTGTGCTTCTTCATCGGGGCGTACCTGATGATTCCCGAACTCTTCGACGAGTAAGAGGAGTCGAGCACTTCCGCGACGAACGGATTCAGAACTTCATGAGCAGGCGAATTCCGGGCACGACGACGACATCGTCGCCTGCGTTGCTGGCGGGATCGAAGACGAGCTGCAGGTTGGGCGTGAGTGTGATCGATTTGACGATCTCCAACCGGTAGAGGATCTCGAGCAGGGTCTCGTCGCGAAAGCCTTCGCCCGGGCTCGGATCCGACCAGGCCACACCGATCGCCGCGATGTCATTCACGCGCCCGAAGGGCGCCTCGAAGGCGATGCCACCCGAGACGAAAGCCTTCACCGGCGTCACATCCTTGTCGCCGTAGCCGAAGCGAAAGAACGCGATGAGATCTTTTCTCCCCAACTCCTGGTCGATGTTGAGCGCGATGCCAAAACCATCCGCACCGAAGAGGTGGTTGTGCCACGGTGTCAATCGGTAGTTGCCCTTGCCGAGCACCGGGATGTCCGGGCCCAGGCCCAGCTCGAGGAGCTGGTACCACGAGTCGTTGTCGACCGTGTCCCAGGGCACGACGGCGGAATCCATCGACGAATCGCCGATGCCGAACATCGCGTAGGCGTTCTTCGGCAGGTTGGCGCGCACGATCCCGCCGAAGCCGCCGTAGAGCGGGCCCGGGATCGACGGGTTGTTCAGTAGTGAGAACGAGTAGAACTCCTCGAAGCTGTCGTTGGCGACTCGATTCGTGTCGAAGTGATAAAGCATGTCAATCTTGCCGGCGAGCACCACGAGCTTCCCGCCGAGCGCCACTTGCTTCCAGTAGAGTTCGTCGACGATCGCGCCCTTGTCGAAGACCGTGCCATTCAAGGCGTTGACGGTACCGACATTGTCCGTGAGGGTTTGATTCGCCGGGTCGTAATCGAGGCCCGCCGTCCCAAACGTGTTCCAAACCAGAAAGCCCTTCCCGATCGCCGAGAATTCCTCACTGCTCTCGAGGTCGAAGAACTCCCAATCGCCCATGATCCGCCACGAGAACGTCCCAAAGTTGTGCTGGCCCGAGGCCACGTGGCTTGCGTGCTGTTCGAAGAAAGCGAGGTCGATGTCGAAGCGCAGCCCCCAGTCCGCGAGCTTCGCCTTGCCGTCGTTCACCAGCTGACCGAGGCGGTTCCACTCTTCGTGCACCGGCCCGACGGCCTCCTGGGCGTGATCCCGCGCACCCCGTTGCGGCATGTGCCAGCGATGCGCATCGGTCGGATCGGGCTCGTCGGCGACCGAGGGCGCGGCTCCAATCAGCACGGCCCCGATCAGAGCGGCCCCGATCCGTACGGCTGCCGTCGCCACGAGCCCCGCAAAAAGGCCACCCGCCGCTCCAATCCGCTTGGTACCATTCGAACCAAAAGGAGAACCCCCATGCGTAAAGTCGTGAAGCTTTCCAATTTGAGTCCGGAAGAAGCCCAAATCGCGCACCGGCGTGCGCGCCAGGTGCTGACGGAGCCGATCCCCAAGTACGAACTTCCCGAGAACGGAATGGATCCGGATCTCACCTACCAACTGATTCACGACGAACTTCTCCTCGACGGGAGCGCGCAGCTCAACCTCGCCACCTTCGTGACCACCTGGATGGAACCGCAGGCCGAGAAGCTGATGACCGAGTGCTTCGCGAAGAACATGATCGACAAGGACGAGTATCCACAAACCGCAGAGATCGAAAACCGCTGCATCAATATGATCTCGCGGTTGTTCCACGCGCCCGAAACGGGCACCGGCGCCTCGACGATCGGCTCGTCCGAGGCCGTGATGCTCGCCGGGCTCGCCCTCAAGTGGCGCTGGCGCAAGCGCCTGCAGGCTCAGGGCAAGGCGACCGATCGACCCAACATGATCATGGGCTCGAACGTCCAGGTCGTCTGGGAGAAGTTCTGCCGCTACTGGGACGTCGAGCCCCGCTACCTGCCAATGGAGCGCGGGCGCTACGTGATCACGCCCGAACAGGTGGCGGGCGCGGTCGACGAGAACACGATCGGCGTCGTCGCGATCCTGGGAACGACCTATACCGGAGAGTTCGAGCCGGTCAAAGAGATTCACGACACGCTCGTCAAAATCAACGCCGACAACGGCTGGGACGTGCCGCTCCACGTAGACGCCGCGAGTGGGGGGTTCGTGGCTCCGTTCCTGCATCCGGAGCTCGAGTGGGACTTCCGCCTGCCGCTCGTCAAATCGATCAACGCCTCGGGCCACAAGTACGGGCTCGTCTACCCGGGCGTGGGCTGGGTGATGTGGCGCAGCCACGAGGACCTGCCCGAGGAACTGATCTTCCACGTGAACTACCTCGGCGGCGACATGCCGACCTTCACGCTCAACTTTTCGCGCGCCGGCAATCAGGTGGTGGGCCAGTACTACAACTTCCTGCGCCTCGGGCGCGCGGGCTATACGCTCGTGATGGAGACGCTGCGCGACATCGCGACCGGGCTCTCGGGAGAGATCGCCAAGCTCGGACCGTTCGAGTTGATTTCGGACGGCAGTGCGATCCCGGTATTCGCCTTCAAGCTGCGCGACGGCCTGCCCTACAGCGTCTACGACCTCTCGGACAAACTCCGCCAGTCGGGCTGGCAGGTGCCCGCCTATACGATGCCCGAGGGTGCCGAGAACGTGGCCGTACTACGGGTAGTGATCCGTGAGGGATTCAGCCGCGACCTCGCGGACGAAATGCTGAAGGCTCTCGGTAACGCGGTTGCGTTCTTCGAGAAGAACCCGCCCGCGCAGCCCACCGCACAGGGGTCGGTCTTCGTGCACTGAACAGCGATCGCCGTGCCCAAGCTGTCGCTGGAGTGCATGCCCTAGCGCGTCGCTTGTAGCTGTCGTCGGAATGCAATTCCTAGGGCGTGAATTAAAGCTGCTGATGGAATGCGAGCCCTAGGGTTTGGCTTGCAGCTGCCGCTCGATGCGGTCGAGCAACTGCGTCATCTCTACTTCTGGTTCGAGAAACGGAAAGAGCGCCAGCTGTTTCTCGGCATCGATCACGGCCTCGAGAAAGGCGTAGATGGAATTCGCAACCGCCAGGTTCGCGCTCAGCAGCTGGGCCTGGGCGTCGAGCAGCGACAAGATCGACGCCACGCCGAGCACGTAGGATTCGTCCACGAGCACAAAGTTGCGTTGGGCCGCGGCCTCCTGCCGTCGCGCAGTGGCGACGCTATGGTACGCGCCAGTCGCGGTCGCGAACGCCGCGCGAATACCCTGATCGACACTCTGCCCCGTCGCGCGGCGCTGGACGCGCAACCCCGTCAGAGCCTCTCCCGTCTGGCGCAGCCTCGCGAACTTCGCGCCGCCCTGGAGCAACGGGAACATGAGCGTCGCGCCCACGCCCCACTCGGTCTTGTCGAAGTTGGAGCTACCTGAACTAGAGGCTGCCAGGTGGTCGACACCTGCGGCAGCACTCAGCGAGGGAACCCAGAACGCGCGATGGTTCGCCGTGAGCAATCGCTCGGACGCGGCGATCGCCGCGTCGATTTGCGCGAGTTCGGGCGAGCGTGCGAGCCCGATCGCAACCAGAAGATCCCGGAGCCTGCGGTCGCTCTCGGGCGCGGCAATCGCACCCGCTATGGCCTCACGCGCGTAGACGAAACCGTACTCCTCGATCGCAGCCGGGAGCGAATGAATCGGCGTTTCTGCGGGTCGGTTGCGGACGCGATTGAGCTCGAAGCGGTTCACGAGCACCTGTGTGCGGGCTTCGATCACGTCGGCGTCATTCATCGCGAGTTGACTCTCCCAGCGAAGCACCTCGCGTTGGCTGGACCAGCCGGCCGCGATCCTCGCCCTCGAGGTTTCGAGATTTTGAGCCGTTAGCTCGCGGTTGCGCTGCTGGATGTCTAGTTGGGACCGCACACGGTCCAGTTCGAGAAACGCGTTCGCCGCATCCTGCACCACGCCGTCCTCGAACGCCTCGAACTGCGCTCGCTGCTCGTCGTAGACGTGCTTCTGGATCGCGTAGTTGGCCCAGTCCGTCTCGTCGTAGAGCACCTGGGTGAGTTTGGCGGCGACCGCGACCGATTTTTCAGTGGTGGTTCCCCGATCGCCGTCACTGCGGTCGGATTCGATCAGCTGGGCGCGGGCGCCCAGGTCGATCTGGGGCAGCAGATTCGAGCGGACCACGCTGATCTCCTCTCCAGCGGCCGCGAGGTTGCTGCGCTGGGCGATGAGATCGAGATTGGCGTCGAGGGTCTGGCGCACCGCCTCCGCGAGGCTCAGGCTCGCGTCTTCCGCGCTGGCAGCTGTGGGGATCGCAGCCGCGGCAACCCAGAGCATCGTGCAGCATTGGAGGGCGAGCGGGATTCGCATACCACCTCTCAACGAGCGAGACCGGATCCGCCCTCCCGCGCCACAATGCGCGATCCGGCGGACATGCCTGGTATGTTTAGCAAGCACGGAGACGGGAACGGCCGCCCATAATTAGGGAACGACCGCCCATAGACAGGGAGAACGTCGAATTGTCGGCGGGAATCGACAAAGCCAGAACATCGGGCCTCGAGGTACGCGCGCGTTGGCGCGCTTTGTGCGACCGCTGCCACGGCGGCTGGGCTGTGAGCCCAGCTTGAACATTCTCGGAGTCTACTTCCCCGGCTGGCTCGTCTCAGCGGTCGTGGGCCTCGCAGTCGCCTACGCTCTGGTCTGGTGGCTGGGCCGCCGGCCCGGCCCGCGTGCGCTCGCCCAATCGGGGCTGTTCTTCTGCGGGCTCACGGTGATGCTGGCGCTGCTGACCTGGTGGATCTTCTTCAGCGGTTTCTAGGAGGTTTCGTGAAGAGCATCCCGCGCATCGGCATCATCGCTCTCACGGTCGCCGTGGCGGGAATCCTCTCCGTTCTCTACTACCGCCACGCCGAGCGCTACCCGAGCACCGACGACGCCTACGTGGACGCCGACGTGGTGGGAATCGTCGCCCAGGTGGCGGGCCCGATCGTGCATCTCCCGATCGAGGACAATCAGATCGTTCACCTGGGCGACCTGCTCTTCGAGATCGACCCGCGCCCGTTTCAAATCGCAGTCGAGAAGGCGCGAGCGGAACTCGAAAAGACCGGCCAGAACGTGAGCGCGCTCGGCGACGAAGTGGCCAGTGCCGAGGCCCAGGTTCAAGAAGCCAAGGCGAGCCTGCGGCTCGCGCATACCCAGTGGAAACGCGTCGAGCCGCTCGCGAAAATCGGCGCGCTCCCGTTCCAGGACCGCGACAAAGCGCAGGCCCAGTTGGACGATGCGCGCGCAGGCCTCGCGGACGCGCAGGCGCGGCTCACCAAAGCGCTGCACCAACTCGGCGCGTCAGGCGAGGACAACGCGGACGTACGAGCTGCCATTGCGCAGCTCGAATACGCCGAACTCCAGCTCAGCTACACGCGCGTGATCGCCCCGACCAATGGCTACGTCACCGACCTCACGCTGAGCCCCGGGAGTTACGCAACCGTGGGCAGCGCCATGCTCTCGCTCGTCAACACCGACTCGTGGCGCGTGGTCGCCTACATGAAGGAAACCCAGCTGCGACACATCCGGACCGCACAGCCGACTCGCGTCTTTTTGCCCGCCTACTCGGGCGTCCGCTTCGAAGGCCTCGTGCAGGGCATCGGCTGGGGGGTCGAGCAGCAGGACAGCGAGGGGGAGCGGGGCCCCGACGGAGTCCCGAACGTGAATCCGACGGTGGATTGGGTGCGCATGGCGCAGCGCTTCCCGGTGCGCATCACGCTCGTCGATCCCGACCCGGCTCACCCGCTACGCAAGGGCATGCGGGCCACGGTGCGCATCGATGCGACCGCAGATTCAGCATCGGACGCCGACTTCGCCGCGAGTAAGAATTGACCATCATCTGAGAGTGTGCCAATCGAGGATGGAGACCCCGTGTTATTGCAGACAGCGATCGGTTCGGCCCTGCTGATTTTCACCGTGTTGGTCCACTGCGCGTTCACGCTCGCGGCCGTATCGATGTTCGGAGGTCCCCGTATTCGGAAGCGTCATCGAGAGCGGTTCGCTGCGCTTGCGACCCTGGTACTGATGATGTTCTTCGCCACTCTCCTCGAGGCATCGGCTTGGGCCATCACTTATGTGGTGATCGATGCGATCCCGAATCTCGAGAAGGCTCTTTACTTCTCGACGGTCACCTTCACGACTCTCGGCTACGGCGATATCACCTTGAGCGAAGACTGGCGCCTACTGGCCGCCTTCCAAGCCGCGAATGGCAGCATCATGTTCGGCTGGACGACCGCGCTCGTCGTCGCCCTCGTGCATACCTTCTTCAGTCAAAGGTAGCCGCAGGCTCGACGTGCGGGCAGGCCGGCTTTGCCGGCCGTTAACCCGCAATCGAGGCGAGCCGCAGGCTCGACGTGCGGGCAGGCCGGCTTTGCCGGCCGTTAACCCGCAAGGCTAGCCAGCCGGAACTGCAAAAACCGTGATGAAGCCAAGTGCGGCGGCGATGATCGACATGCCAACCCGCTGAACCACAGACTTACTCACGCTGATCGCCACGAAACACTGCAACATATAGTAGAACGCGAACGCGCGTGAGGCGAGCGCGAGGATCTCGAAGGTATTCGCCGACCAGGTCAACGCAATCGCTCCGCCCCCTACCAGGATGCAGCCCCATTTCGCCTTCAGATGCCCGTGGGTGGTCTCCTGCATGTTGCCGGTCGCGGCGAGCGTGTCCGCGACAGCCGCCGAAAACTGGCTCAACGCCGCGGCAACAATTAGCGGGATCACCAGCAGACTCGCGGCGACCCCGACGAGTGCGATCAGACTGTTGTCGTCGTACTTCCCATTCAGCGTATGCACCACGGGCAGCGCCACCGCGACGAACAGCACGTAGACCGCGGTCGAGATGATCTGCGACCAGCGGGAAGCACTCACGCGGGTGTCCGCGTCGAAGGAGCCGCCGAGATACCGCGGCGTCTCGAATCCCTGCACGACAATCAACGTCCCCGCCACGATGGTCAGCACTTCCCACGGTGAATGGTCCAAGGCCTTGACGAAAACGATTCCGGTAGCGGAACGCCATGCCGTCCAATCGTAATACGCAAAACCGGCGAGAAGCAACACGATGATCAGTAGCGTGATATAGAGACCCCAACCCTTCGAGGACATCGAGCACCTTCAAGCCTTTGGTGACCCCGATCAGTGTGATGATCGCGATCACCGCCGTGGTCAGAAGATTCTCGTTGAGTTCGTTGTCCACGTGGAGGCCGCCCAGCACGAACGCGGAAAGGATGTGCAGATAGAGGCATACGGAAATTACGTAGGCGAGAACGAGTGCGAGATCCGAAGAGCGCTCGATCGACAGCGTCGCTTCGCCAGGCGTGCCCGCGAGAACGGGCTCCGCGTGCTTGATGTTGAAACGGATCACGCTCCCCACCGCGAACGCCAGCGCACAGACGGCGGCCATGATGAGCACCGAGTAGGCCCCCACCGCCCCCGGCCAGAATCGGCACGATGATGAGGAATCCACTGCCAAAGATCGATGAAAGCGGCGTGCTAGTTGCATCGATCGAGCTTGTTCATGGAACACACCTCCGACATGGGAGACTCGCGCCAATCTACCTGAACAGACCCTTCGAGCAGGGGGCGGCCAGTACCATAGAACAGAACGGGCGGGGACGTTGTTGAATAGTTGAATTGCCTTCCGAACGGCGTGGTTTGCAACTTCACGGCCTACGGCAATTCAACTATTCAACAACGTCCCCACGTTCAGAGCTGGGCGTCGTCGGGCACGATTGCTAGTGCCTTTGCTTCGGCTCGCCGCGCGACCGAGGTCATGGGCTCTTCGTCCGTTTCGGCGGTGATGGCACCGTTTTCCACCGTGATCCATTCGAATTTTCCATCGTCCTTCAAAACGACCTGCCAGCTGTTGCCCGCGGCGATGTCGTTTTCGATGCTGTCGGCAACCGCGTTGGCCAGGGTTTCGCTCTCGACCAGTAGTCCCCATCTCGGTGTTCAGATTCACTGATCGCGGATCGACGTTGAAGGATCCTACAAAGGTAATCTTGCGGTCGAAGACCGAGGTCTTGGCGTGCAATCCGAAGAGTGTCTCGTGTGCTTCGAGTTGCGCTGCGGTAAAGAGCGCTCGCTCCGACTTGGCGTCGGGCCGCATCTCGTAGAGTTCGGCACCCGTCTCGAGCAGCCTCCGGCGCTGTTTCGCATAACCCACGAATGCCGTCAGGTGATTGTTCGAGGCCATTGAATTGGTCGCCAGCTTGAGCGTCACACCCCTGCTCGTCATCGCACTGAATGCCTCGAATCCACCGTCGAGCAGAACCAGATAAGCACTCTGGATCAGGATCTCGTCGCTGGATTCCTTTGCGATGCGGGCGAGCGTGACGCCCGTCTTGTCGAGCTCTGCACGCGTCTGCGGCTTGCCGCCCTTCTCCGGTACGGCGTCGACCAGCAGCCGAGCGGTGCCCCAGAGAAGCGCCTCACCGAGCTTGATCAGCTCGGAATCGATCTGTTTGGGATCGTCGTAGAAACCCGGTGGATAGTGGGAGGTATCGGCGGCGAACGCATCGAGGTGCTCTTGCTGCTGCTTCGCCTCTGCAGGTGTTGGCACCGGCGTGACGACATCCTCGATGGGCACCGTCCAGTCGCTGTTCCAGTAGCGATCGAAGGCTTCGCTGGCGGGTTCCACCACCGGCCCCAACGCCAGCAGGTCCCGGCTGCGATTTACGAAAGGACCCCGGGTATTCGAAATACTCGTTGCCGATGTTGCGCCCGCCGATGATCGCGACACTGTCATCGACCACGAACAACTTGTTGTGCATGCGCCGGTTGAGAACGCGCAAGTCGGCGATGTAGTCGATCCAGCGCATCACTAGAGACTTGTGCTTGGGTCCGAAGGGTTTGTAAAGGCGCAGCTCGACTTTGGGATGGGCGCCAAAGAGCGCCAGATACTGGGGATCCGATTCGGTCATCGAATCGTCGATCAGAACCCGCACGCGCACACCTCGATCGGCCGCAGCCAGCAATCGCTGCATCATGACCTTGCCAGCGTCGTCGTCCTTCCAGAGAAAGTACTGGGCGTCGATGCTCTGCTCGGCCGCGTCGGCGAGGATCGTCCGCCAGGCCAGCGCGTCCCGCCCGCGATCCATCAACAGGAAGCCCGATTCTCCGCCGTGGTCTGCCGCGATCGACCGAGCAGCTTCCCCGAGGTAGGTGGTTTCGGGCTGGTCGAAGGCCCGGGATTCCGCCTTGTCGGTCGTGCTCGATTCCACTTCGTCGCGCGTGCAACCGGCTGCAGCGACGAACAGAACGCTAAATGCGACCCCGCTCAACAGCCACTTCTGGTTAGCTCTCACGCCAACACCTCGTCGGGTTCAGCCAGTCGATAGCTGACGTATCCGTAACTCTGTCTTCACGCCGGACTTGCCGTCGCCTTCGGGTGAGTCCGGTGGGCCGCACGTTGTCACCAGCTCTCGTATCTGTTCCAGCAGTTTTTCGCGGTCGTAGGCCCCTTTCTGCACGACCTTCTCGACCTTGCCGGTCAATCTCCGTCGATCTTCGCCCGACAGATCCTTGGCCGTGACGACGACGACGGGGATTCGCTGCCAGTCGGCCACCTTGCGCAATTCGAGCAGGAAGTCGAAGCCATCCATCACGGGCATCATCAAGTCGAGGATGATCAACTCCGGAACGCGCTGGCGCATGCGGTCGAGCGCGTCGCGTCCGTTTTCTGCCTCGGCGACTTGCCAGCCCTGTTTTTCGAGGGCTCGCCGGAACATCTCGCGCACTTCCTCATCGTCGTCGACGACGAGTACAGGACATGGCGGATTCGCGCAGCGATAGCGGTCCAGCACCTGTGACAGGCGGGCGCGGTCGACCGGTTTGGTCAGGTATTCCGTCGCTCCCAGCGCATAACCCATGCTGGCATCATCGATCATGGAGATCATCACCACGGGAATGTTGCGCACACTGGGATCAGCCTGCAGTTCGCGAAGCACCTCCCATCCGTCCATGCTAGGCATCATCACATCCAGCGTAATGGCGGACGGCCGCAACTCTCGGGCCAGTTCCAGGCCTCGCTCGCCACTATCGGCGGTGATCACATCGAACCCGTCCTTGATCAGCATCCGCTCGATCAGTTCACGCGACTGGGGCTCGTCGTCGATGACGAGAATCGTTCTACGACCCGGTGACGCCGGTCGATCTTCGGTGGTGGTCGCGGGCTGGTTCGCCGATGCGACCGGAACCGGCTCGGGTTGCACGTCACGCGGAAGGCGGATGGTGAAGGTGGTTCCCTCCCCCAGTGTGCTCTCGACGGTGATGCCTCCGCCCATCATCTGGCAGAATTTTCGCGAAATCGACAGGCCCAATCCGGTGCCACCATATTCTTTTGTCGTGGACGAATCCGCCTGGGTGAACTCCATGAAGACTTTGTCGAGTTTGTCCGCGGCGACACCGATGCCGGTGTCAGCCACCTTGAACACCACGAAGTCTCCCCCCGCCGCCTGCTCTCTCTCGGTAGACAATGTGACGGTTCCATTGTGCGTGAATTTTGCCGCGTTGCTGAGCAGGTTGAAGAGCAACTGCCGAACCTTGGTCAGGTCGGCGCACATCGAGCCGATGTCGTCGCTGCATGCGATCTGCAGCGCGTTGTCGTTCTTGCGCAGGAGTGGGATCCACCGTCGCGGACACGTCCTGGATCATCGGAGCGATATCAAATGTCTCGAGAAACAGCTCCATCTTGCCGGCCTCGATCTTGGACAGATCGAGGATGTCATTGATCAGCGCCAACAGGTGCCTTCCGGCGGAATTGATCTTCTTGAGGTCGGGCGTGAATTCATCCTGCTCGAGTTCCTCGGCCTCCTCCATCAGCATTTCGCTGTAGCCGATGATGGCGTTCATCGGCGTGCGCAGCTCGTGGCTCATGCTGGCCAGAAAATCGCTCTTGGCCTGATTGGCAGTATCGGCAGCCTCTTTGGCCTGGCGCAGCTCCTCAGCCACCCGACGACGCTCGGTGATGTCCTCCTTTACAGCCACGAAATGTGTGATCTCGCCTTCTGGGTTTCGCACCGGAGAGATCGAGGCGGCTTCCCAGTACAGCGTTCCGTTCTTCTTGCGGTTGCAAAACGACCCGCTCCACTCCCTCCCCGCCGTGATCGTGTCCCAAAGGTTCTTGTAGAACTTCGGCGGCTGTTCACCGGATTTCAAGATGCGCGGATTCTTGCCAATGGCCTCCTCTCGCGTATAACCCGTAACCTGCGCGAATTTCGAGTTGACGTACTCGATGCGCCCTTCCATGTCGGTGATGACCACTGAGCTGGGGACTCTGCTCCACGGCACGAGACAACTTCTGCAGCCCTTGCCGGCTCTCCATCAAAGCAGCCCGCATGGCGTTGAATGACGTGGTCAGCTGGCCAATTTCGTCATCGGTGGTGACCGGAATGTCCTGCGTCAAGCGACCTTCAGCCAGCTTCCGGGTCGCGACCGACAATGCGGCGATGGGCAGGGCGATTCGTTCGGCAGCGCGCTTGGATACGAACCACGCGGCGACCACCATGACTGCAATCAACGCGATCAACAGCCCGAGCGCGGCGTTGGCGACAGTGCTGGCACGCCGAGCATCCGCGTGCATTCGCCGTGTCTGCTCGGCGGAAAATGAGCGAAGCAACTCACTGACCTGCCGGGCCAGTGGCACCGCCGCGGTGGCCATCAGGTGGTGGGCGACATTTGACTTCTTCGATTCTCGGATCGCGATGACTTCGGTGGCCAACAGCTCGTAAACGGCGATCTCGGCCTGGATCGAATTGAAGAGCTCGCGCTGCTCTGGGCTCAGAGCTGCCGCACGAGTCTGGAGTGCGCTGACGCGTTGCGTGGCAACGCCCAAATCAGAGCGAAAATCGTTCTCCAGCACGTCGTCCGGCGCGTGCACGAACGCGCTCAAGGCGGTATCGGCCCGGGTAAAGAACCCGCGAAAATCCGCCAGCAGCCCGAGTACATTGTCTTGTTGTCTCGAGGGTGAAGCCTTTTCCAGCTCGATCATGCTCGTAACGGCGCCGAAGATGACGCCGGCGATAGGCTGGATGTCCTCCACGAGCATGCGACGCGCCGGCTGGTTTCCCGGCATCTGCGCCACGTCCTCGATCCACCACTGTTCCTCGCGCAGGTCCTCGAGAAGTCGCCTCAACTGATCCAGACGGGCCATGTCATCGGAGCCTTCCGACTGGGAACTGATCTTCTCGAGCTCGTCGATCGCCGGTCCGATCTCATCCGTCCATGCCCTGGCGCGGTCCTGAGCGAACGCGGGATCACCCAAGGCCATCCACCCACGCAACCCAGCCAGAGAGCGTTCGACCCCAGCCAGGGCCAATGTGGAGGCGCGCACCATGGGGCCGCGCTCACGGGCCAGACGAAGAGTGCTCGATCGCATCTGGAGGGTCGAAACGAACGCAACCAGCAGCAAGCCCGCACCGATCGCGGAGAGGACCATATGCGAATGGAACAGTTTGCGACGAAGACCACGCCCTCGTGTCGCTTCTTCGTCGACCCCCTGTCCCGGATCAGGCGCCTGCGGGTTGCTCATCATTCTTCGTCGCTGGAGAGCCAGTCGGGGTCGTTCTGGATCAGACCCTGCAGTTCCAGCAGTTGTCCCTCCAGGATTCCGGCCCGCTGGTAGACGTGTGAGGGAAATTTGCGGCCCGGATAATAGACTTCACGCGCCGGCTGCGCGCCCGGAAGCTGCGCATGCAGATACGCCAGCTCGGAGACCACCAGTGAGGCAATGTCGTGCACGTCGCTGGGCGTGGCCTCGGCTATATCCGTCTCACTGATCTCGAGCGCCAGGATCTTCAAGTTCGACCGCTCCACGATCTGCCGGATAAGGTCGAGACATCCCACGAGCCTTCGATAAACATCGGCGGGTTGCTTGCGGGGCTCGAACGGCGGGGGACTGGGAATACGCGTCGCGCCGGGGAAGTGGGCCAACAGCCGCGCGGAGTATCCGATTGCGATCGTCACCTCTTGAAACACGTCGCTCGGTGAAAACGGCCGGTCCAGCAGCAGGTTCAACTGCCGATTCGCGGAGACGATCGAGCGGAACACATCGGTCGGGGTCTTGTCCGGATCGCGCGGCGGCGGCCTCGATTGCTCGTCGATACCGAGCGTCTGCTTGACTTCCCGGACGCGCTGGAGCGCCGCGTCGACCACCTGGTAAACATGAGCGGGCCGGATGTCGCCGGAGGGCGTGCTCGGGGCGGGGGCGTGTTGGCGCGCCTGTTCAAAGCCGAGGTGATCGGCCTTGCGAAACAGCGTCAGGCCCTGGAAGAACACCTCGCGCGCCTCGACGTCCTCGACACCGATCTCCTTCCGCGTGTCGTGGGGTCTCCCCATGACGGCCCGAATGAGCTCGAGCTCGGCCCGAACCAGCTCGACGTGAACAAACACATCCGGTGATTCGACGCTGGTGGCTGCACCAGCGTGATCGGATCCGGCGGCGGCTCGGCCAGGGCTCCGCCCGCCGCCGCCAACCACACGACGAGCACCTGCAAGAGCGGCAAATTGAATCGTCGCGTCAAAGTTCGGTCCAATGGTTTCTCCGCGTCACGCACGTCCGACGCATTCGGCTCCTTCGGGTCACCGTCAGAGGGCGGGCTCAATTTGAACATCGATGTTTCCGATCGACGGACCGTTCGAAGGAGAGTCACGCTGCCATCGTCTGATCGAGCTTGCTCTTGGCCGACATTTCCCAATTGTCGCACGTCAAACCCGTGTCACACGTCAAACCGCGATTCTAGACAGGCGAGCGACTCGATTCAATCAGAAACGACCTGATTCCAGGGGCTTGCGCAGGCGATTCCGGCTGGGCGGCAAGCGGACGACTGGCTGTGTGCTCTGAAGCTCCAACCGATCTCCCTCCCGGCGCCGGCCGGCCACAGAACCTATAATTTGCGACTTCGAATCAGAGGAGGTGCCCACGATGCGCACACTCAACGTTCTGGCGGCCGTCATTGCCGTCTCGTTCCTTGCAACACCCGCTCGGGCCGAGCTCACCAGTTGTACGCTCGAGTTCAGCTTGTCCGGATGGTCTCTCATCTACAAGCAGATGAAGGGCGAGGGGACGGTCAGCTGCTCCAACGGTCAGACCGCCGCTGTCCATGTTTCGAGCCACGGTGGCGGCTTCACGATCGGCAAGTCCGACATCGTCGGAGGGAAGGGAACCTTCTCTGCCGTGAAGGACATCGGCGAAGTCTTCGGTACGTACGTGCAGGCGGGCGCCAGCGCCTCGGCCCTCAAGGGTGGCCAGGCGCAGGCGATGACCAAGGGCGAAATCTCACTGGCCCTTTCGGGCTCTGGGCGCGGCTGGAACGTAGGTGTCTCGATCGGCGGCTTCACGATCACGAAGAAGGAATAGAGTGATCGTAGCCGGGGACGTTGTTGAATAGTTGAATTCTCGTAGTCCGTGATGTTGCAAATCAAGCTGTTCGGAAGACAATTCAACTATTCAACAACGTCCCCGATTATTGAGGCATGAACGACATCACCCGCTGAACAGTCCAGAACGCCGCCAGGCTACCGATGGTGTATGGGGCCGTGCGCCACGCGCCCTCAGGTGCCTTCATCGGCAACCGTTTGAGCAGCGCGATCAGGCTCAACACCACGGCGATGAATAACAGCTGCCCGGTTTCCACACCGACGTTGAACATCAACAGGGCCAGCGGTACTTCAGCCTGCGGAACGCCGATTTCGCTGAGCGCGCCCGCAAAGCCGAGGCCGTGGAACAGGCCGAACAGGAACGCGATCAGCCACGGCCAGCGCTCGGTCAGGCCCATTTGGCCGTTGTGCTTGTGGACGATCTCGGCGGCCAGGAACAGGATGCTGAGCGAGATGATGGCCTCGGTCGGCGCTGGTGGGAGGTGGAGCACGCCCAGTGTCGCCAACGCCAGCGTGATGCTGTGCGCGACAGTAAACGCGGTGACCGCCTTGAGCAGTGGTCCGAACCCACTGACGATCAACAGCAGCGCCAACACGAATAACAGGTGATCCACACCCTCGAGAATATGGATCGTTCCCATACGCCAGTAGTCGCCCGCGATCTTGAGCTTCGATGCTTCGAGCGGAATCGTAAATTCGGGTGAAGCCGGTCGCAGGATTGCCGAATGCTGGTTGCCGTTTTGCAGCTGGACGAGCAGCAGCACATCCGTCCGTACGGCCGACAGTCCTTCGATCAGAATCGTCTGACCCGTCAAGGAGTCTATGTTGTTCTTGTACGTCGAATGTTCAACGCGCGCACCCGGCACATCCTGCACGGTGGGCGAACCCAGCAACTCCAGGCTCTCCGGCAGGCGTGGCGTAATCGACAGCACCCGGTCGCCACGCGTGGGGACCTTCCAGGTGACCGCAAACAGGCCGGTTTTCTGTTCCTTGATGTCCAGCAACGCGGGGCGGATCTCGTCAGCGCTGGCCCGCAGCGCCGGATACAGACCGACTAGCGCGACGACCACGGACGCCAGCAAGAGAATTCTGATCAATCGCATCACCGGGATGACTCCGGCACTACGGCCACGTCGTCCTGAGCGACCGATTCTTCGATCACGATGGTGTAGCTGCCGCGCAGATTGGCGTAGAACTGCTCGTTGAGTTCCTCGCTTCTTTCCGAGGTCCAGTCCTGCACCACCCGTTCGCGCACCTGTGCAAAGACCGGCGGCGACGGTTCATGGATGCTGCTCACGTAGACCAGGTGCGTGCCATAGCCGGACAGCACCGGCCCGTGCCACTGCCCGGGGGTGAGATCCATCAGCGACTCCGTAAAGCCACTGCCAAACAACTTCTGAATTTCGAGCGGATCCTTTTCCGGGTAGTAGCTCTGCAACATGAAGTCATCGCCCAGCGCGCCGGCATCCTCGATGGCATCGCCACGCGCCGTTAACGTCGCCTTTACCGCCTCGGCGTCGTCCAGTGTCGTATCGCCGCGCTTGTCTGGGTTGAAGAAGACCTGGGTAAAGGTGTAGAGCGCCGGTTCCTGGTAGCGATCCTGGTGCGCGTCGAAATACGCCACCAACTCCTCGTCGGTCGGTGGTGTCAATGCCACCAGATCCTTCGCGAGAAATTCCAGCTTCTGCGCCAGGCGGCGGCGGATGACCTGGTCGTGCTTGTTCAACCCCATGGTCAGCGCTTCGCGGTACAGCACGGTCTCGCGGATGTACTGTTGGATCAGACCGGCGAGTTCGTCAGGCGTGGGAAGCCGATTCCAGCGTTTCTGCCAGCTGGTTTGCATCCACTCGACTTCGCCCGCGCTGACGACAATGGTCTTGTCGGTCTCTTCCGGGGCCGTTTCGGCGAACGCTCCGTACAACAGATAGATCGCTCCACCGATGAGCAGGAAGTGCAGCAGCGGCTCGCGCAAGAATTTCAACTTGCAAGACTCCTCATCGCTGACGAGGCAGCACCAAGCTCACCAAGCCTAGCCGGTGCCCCGTACAGAGAGCCCTACTCCGACAGGTAGTCGCGGAGGCCCGGATAGGACGGAGCCTTCTTCGCGACACTCGGATCCGGTGTATACCAGATGGGTGAAGCCCAGGCCCGCTCCTGGATCGTCGCCGGGACCATGGCAGGCGGCGGGATCCCCAGCGCCTTCGCGTCATAGGTAGACCAGCGCGGTGTGGGAATCTCTAGCACCCGCACGTAGTAAACCGCATGCTGGGAGGGGTCGAAGTCGGGATCGGTCCAGACCGCACTCAGTTGGGTGTCACCGATGGTGTTGGTGTAGCTCGCATTCTTCACGTCGACCGTATTGCCGACTGGCGGAAGTTTGCCAGGTGGAACCGTGTGATAATTCGTCGATACGTGAACGCCATCGGTGGACACGATCTTTACCACCTCACCGCCGGGTCCCGCCGGCTTGCGTCCGTCTGACCAGGCAACGTCGTAGATCCGCTCCCAGGGATAACCGTTCTTGTACCAGCCCTTGATGATCTGGATGCGGTCGAGGTTGCCGCTGTCCGGATCCTTCAGCGCCCAGACCGCAAACGTCGGCGCCTTGGCGCGCTTCGGTTTTGGCGGCAGGTCGCCACCCATCGGGACGCCACCCGCGTAGGCCTTCTTCACGAAATCCTTGTCCTGGATGAGATCCTCGTCGTAGCCCCAGCCGCCGAAGAAACGCACGCGGATCAGCGGCCCTGACGTGCCGAATGTTTCCTTGCGCTTGATGGCGTCGAAAATCTCCGTCCGCGTGTTTTCAGGCGCCCAGACTCCGGTAGCGCCAGGCGTGCCAAATACGATTGCCGCTTCTCCGGCGGTCTGGCCCGCCCCCGACAGACGTGCCTTCGGAGTTGCGTCGTTTATCCCGTGGACACCGGTGTAGTTGAACTCTTCGTTGTCGGAGAATGCCGTGTGTGCATCCGCACCGGCAACGATGCCGAACTTATGGGGATTGGCGCCCAGGTGCTCCTGCCAACCGACACCGTCGATCAGGGCATTGCGCACATAGCTGCGGTCGATATTGCCGACCACCCCGCCCGTGCCGAGCATGTGTTTGAAGCCGGTCTCGAAGTCGGCGAATTCGTCGTTGGGGGACAGCGCCGGATGGGCGTCCGATTGACCCTTCGTCTGAAGGATCTCCACCGCGACCTCGTGCTTCGCACGCCGTGCGATCCAGGCCTTGTCGATCGGTAGACCGTAGGAGTTCACGGTCGGGAACATCAGGCTGTTGCTGACGTTCGAGTTGTGCGGGATCGCGAACACCTCGTGACCGGCAGCGCGCTGCACGTCCATGTAGGTCCAAAGATCCTCGGCCCGGTCCGAGTCCAGCGTCGAGTAGACCATATCGGGGCCTACGTCATCTCGGAAAAAGACGTTGCGATGCAGGTTCTGGCCGTAGGGGATTGAGGTCCACTCGAATGCGATCAGGGTGGTGAACTTGCCGGGGTCGTTGTGCTTGTTGGTGTTCTCCTTCTTGTTCGCCCAGGCAGTTCGCTGCAGCGCCATGTCGTCGAAACCCGCGGGCGGGTGACCCTCCTGAATCGCAGCCATCATGAGCCCAAAGGCCGCATCCATGTCCTTGGGTGTGCCGGAGCGAATCAGTTCGGCGATCTTGGTCTTATACAGCGGACTGCTCTCATCCAGCGTTTTCGGGAGCAAGCCCATCAGAAGCGCGTGATCGGTGACCGCGCACCAGTCGTAGGGCGTCTTCTTCTGCACCGTATAACCGCCACCGGTGGATTTCTTGATGGCTTTGCCTTTACAGAAGTTGTAGGCGTCGTCCTGCGTGTTGCGAGTGCCCATCGCGAACGCATCAGCTGAATCTTGGGTGTGCAGATGTTGCTCGCCGAAGTAGACGTTGTTCAGCGGACTCGCCGCACTGGATTCGCGCCCCGGTTCACCGGCGAAGTCGGCAGCCGGGGCGCCGGCCGCGATCAACACAGAAGGCAGAATCGATACCGGCAATGCGCGAGCCTTGCTCCTCATGATCTTGCGCCTCACGATCTTGCTCCTCATGAGGAGCAGAACTGGGTTGCTTAATTGCTTGCCGTCTTGCTCGCCTCTGGCGAGTACCAGATCGGTGAAGACCAAGCCCGCTCCTGATGAGTCACCGGGACACCCTCGGGGATGGGGAGACCGCTCCTCACCGAGTCATAGGTCGTCCAGCGCGGCGTCGGGATCTCGAGTACGCGCACGTAGTAGACCGCAGGCTCAGTCGGGTCGAAATCGGGGTCGGTCCAGACGGCGGACAGCTGGGAGTCCCCGATATCGTTGGTGTAGGTCGCGGTCTTGACGTCGACCGTGTTGCCGACGGGCGGCACCTTGCCAGTCTTGGAATCGATCGTGCGACCATCAGAGAGCGCGACCTCGTAGATCTTCTCCTCCTGGTTGTCGAAGCGTCCGCCGAGATAACCCTTGATGATCTGGATGCGATCCAGATTGCCGCTCTCGGGATCCTTCAGCGCCCAGATCGCGAACGTCGGCGCCTTGGCTCGCTTGGGCTTTCGTCGGCAGGTCGCCGCCCATGGGCACTCCCCGGCGTAGGCCTTTCCGGACGAAATTCTTGTCCTCGACGAGATCACTCGAATAGTCCCAGCCGCCGAAGAAGCGCAGGCGGATGAGTGTTCCGGAGGTGCCGTAGGTCTCCTTGCGCTTCATGGCGTCAAAAAGCGAGGCGCGGGTGTTCTCCTCGGCCCAGATCGCGGTCGCACCAGCCGAACCGAGACGAGCCGGGATGTCGCCGGACGCATTGGGCTCCGGATCCAGGCGCTTCTTGGGCGTGTCTTCCAGCGCGCCATGGGAGCCATGGAAATTGAACTCCTCGTTGTTGGAATAACCCGAGTGGCTGTCCGCACCGGCCACGATGCCGTACTTGAGCGGATTGACGCCGAGCTTTCGCTGCCACATCAGGCCGTCCGTCAGCGCCTGGCGGATGTAGCCGTACTTCACCTGACTGGGATTGCCCACGTTGATCATGTTGGGGAAGAGTTCGAAATCGGCGAACTCGTCGTTCGGCGACATCAACGGATTGACTTCCGAGCTCCCCTTGGTCTGGATAATCTCGGTCAACGGTTCATTGAGCATCCGCCGCGTCGCGTACCGGGTGTCCATCCGTTCGCCGAAAAACTTGTACGGTGAGTACATCCAACCGTCCGAGACGTTTCCGTTGTGGGGAATTGCGATGCTGTCATGCCCGATGTTTCGTTGAATCTCTTGATAGGTCCAAAGATCCTGAGGATAGATGGAATCGAAGGACGAATAGGGCGCCATCGGTCCCTCGTCATCCCGGAACAAGACGTTGCGGTGCATATTCCGACCGCCCGGAATCGAGGTCCATTCGAAGGCGATCAGCGTCGTGAACTTGCCCGGATCGTTGTACTGGTTAATGACCTTGACCGCCTCCTTCCAGTTCGACCTGAGCAATTCGGGAGTGACGAATTCGGGCATCGCCGTACTCGTCAGGATCGAGTGAAGAATCTGGTTGACGGCGGACTTGGGGCTGGTGGGGGGCACGGTGGGGTTCGACAATTCCTTGCCCAGAGCGGTCTTGTTGAGCGGGTCATTCGGATCGATGAGCTTCGGCATCACGCCGAAGTACTCGGCATGATCGGTCAACGCAACGAAGTCGTAGGGCGTCTTTCTCTTGATCTTCACTCCTTTCCCGTTCGAAACGTTCAAGAGAGTGATCTCATCACCGCGCCCGAAGCGGAAGGCGTCTTCCCGCTTCTGACGGGTGCCGGCCGCGAACGCGTCGGGCGAATTCTCGGAGTGCAGGTGCTGCTCGCCGAAGTAGACGTTCTTTAGCGGGTTGGGCTGGTGGGAATCAGCCTTGGCGTTCAACGCAGGAGCCAGCGTCACTGCAAAATAAACCGCAGTCGCAACGAGTACCGAAAATTGGGAGGATCTCATTGCTCTTCCTCCATTGGAGTATTTGGGGTCAGCTGAGAATCTCTTCTCGATGCCAGTAGATTGAACGCGTCGAAAACCGAGATGATTTTCATCCGTCGCTCTCGTGTTTCACCATCAAAAGTCCATGACCATTCGAATGCCGGGAATGATCGCCATGTTGTCACCCTTGAATTCGTTCTTGACGATTTGCAGGTCGGGTGTCAGATGGAGCCACTTGTTGATCTCGATGTTGTAGTAGAGCTCGAAGCCCCACGTATCGCGCAGGCGGATGGAACCAATGGGTAGGTTGGACAGAGTGTCGACGAAGCCGTCGGCGAGCCAGTTGTACCAGAAGGCCACTCCCATCCGATCCTGCGGGCGCGACGCCATGGGACCGTACGCCTCCAGGGCAGTGAATAGGTTGTATTGTGCGAACTGCGGGTCATCCGGGCCGGCGGTCCCACCGATGAGGATCGCGGCCTTCCGATTGGGGTCTTTCTCCGCCTGCCAGAAGACCTGGTAGATGTAGGCGGCGACGTTCCAGGGTTTCTTCTCGTCGTCGGTGACCGTCACGCCCGCGCCGGGTTTGAAGACAAAGTCGAGTGATTCGACGGACACCTGCTCCCGCGTCGAGCCGCCGGCGAAGAGCATGACGTAGCCCGGCTTGTCGTCGATTTTATAAGGAACCTGTGGAAAGCGGCGATCCAGACGCCGTGCTTGAACGAATCTGAAATGTCCCACGACGTCGTCACATTATCCGTGCCGGTAACGAGGAGTCCGCTCTCTCCGATCTGGTACTCCTCATTGATGCTCGCCAGCCAGCCGCCATACATGGAGAGGCCCCGCACGGCGCCAAACCACGGCAGGGCGCTGACCAAGGCGTTGACGTTCAAGAAGCCTTCCTGTCCGTGGTTGACCGTCGGGAAGAAGAGGGACACCGCATCGATGACGTCGAGCTTGCCGAGGGTCGCCATGCCGAGGTGCCCTTTGTACAACGGAAAATACTGGTTGATGGTGAGCCCTGTGATGTCCGAGTCGCTGTATTTACCCGGCAGCGGCATCAGCAGCTCTGTGTTCGGAATCACCAAGCCACCCGTATCGGCGAGGATATCTTCACCAAACCGCGTCATGGCATGGAGGTCGATCGACAAGCCTTCCCACAAACCGACCGCCTTCGCCAGGTCGACGTGAGCCCGGTAGCTCATCCTCGCGCCGTACTCACCGTTCTTGTCGACGCCGCCGCTCGCGACTCCTTGTCCGTACTGCGACAGCCTCAGGCCGATGTCGATGCCGTGGTCGTGCAGGTCGGTGCGCAGCCCCTTCCAATCCCCGAAGAGTTTGTCGCGGGTCCAGATGTCCTTCGCGACCTCCCCCACGGACCGACGCGGAGCGGGGTT
>PVMK01126538.1_pt1 | contig 40398 bp, 35 predicted proteins | sample 1853481 | NCBI WGS metagenome assembly PVMK01 (sample SAMN08533507, study PRJNA380276) | Marine sediment metagenome, whole genome shotgun sequencing project.
CAAGCGGATCGATTTTTGAAGCGATCATTTACGAGCTGCATTCTGCCGCGCTTTTGACGGCGGCAATCGCAAGCGCCGTCAATGCGTTGCGCCAACCGACGGCCCAACGCAGCGAAGAAAAACTCAAGCCGTATGTGCCTCAAGAGCCAGCAATCGTCACCGCGTTTCGCAATCAAATGATTGAGTCCGAACCTGACGGAAACACCGCCGGTGTCATCTCCGACTTCTTCTACGATTTAGCCCCGGCCACGATCGTACTTGAGCGTTATTTTGTCGACGCAAGACAAATCGGCGATGAGCGCGCTTCAATACTCCATCTATTGTCGCTTACCAACTCCTGGCGGAAGGCCTGCCAGGACGCGATGACCGCGCTCCAGCAACAGCATCACGATGTGGTGCGTAAGCTTTCCGCTCAATACGCGCGGAACTTCGACGTGCTGACGAAACTGCTCTCTGAAGCCGCAAATGGCGGTTCGCCCTGCCTCGATCCCGAGGGGCAAATCCGCCTGCCCGACCTCCCCCAGCGTCGACGATCGACGAGACGCACGCTTTGCCAGCCGTGCATCATCAGGCACAATCGCAAGACCTCCGAGGCATTTATCCGAGACGTCTCAGCAGGCGGCTTGGGCCTGGAGCGCGTACCCCAACTTGTGCCCGACAGCATTGTGCTTGTTGAGCTACAGACCGGTCGCCGCTTTGCCGGTATCGTGGTTTGGTGTGACGAGGCCGCCGCCGGCATTCGCTTCGCGAGGCCCTTGCTGCCGAACGATCCCCTGCTTTTGGGCTAATAGGGCATCGTTTAGATTAACGACGTGAAACAGCGGGAAGAAACCGCGCTTACCAATATTTGCCGCAGCGCTGTACCTGTGGCAGCCTTTGACCTTGAAGTATAAGGCTGGCGCCTCCGTTGAGACGGACAAGAGCCGCGAAGGGAAGGTAAAGAGTTGTGCCCCGGGCTTCTTCGTCCGTTAGCGCGTGTGGAATTCGTGTCGCGGCGAGCGCACTCAGCTCAACGCGCGATTCCGTTGGCGAGCTGAAGAGCCGGCTCGGCACGACCGATCTCCAATACATCGTCGCATTCTTCTCCGTCGAGCACGATGCCGAGGAGCTCTCCGCCGAAATCGCAAAGGCATTTCCTGGCGTGCCTTTCTCTGGGTGCTCGACCGCCGGCGAGATCACACCACTAGGAATGATGCAAGGAGGAGTGCTTCTTCTTGCGTTTCCGCATGACGGATTCCGGGTTCATGCCGACGTCATCAGCGATATCGATCAGTTCGGAGTCGAGCAGGCCACGGAAACTGCGCGCCGGCTGAAATCGCAGATTTGCACGTCGTCCACGCGACCGCTGAAGGACAGCGTATTTGCCCTCATGCTGGTGGATGGCCTATCGAACGCTGAAGAGACGATCGTCGCCGCAGTCCATTGGGCGCTCGAAGATATCCAGCTCGTCGGCGGATCAGCAGGCGACGGTCTCGCGTTTCAGCGCACCTTGCTCATTCACAATGGCCGTGAACTGCAACGGTCGGCGATCTTGTTGATGATCGAAACCGATTTTCCCTTCCACGTATTCAAGACCCAGAATTTCGAGCCGACGCCGATCAAGCTCGTCGTCACGGCGGCAGATACAGAAAACCGTATCGTGCACGAGCTTAATGCCGAACCAGCCGCCCTGGAGTATGCGTCCGCCATCGGTCTTTTGCCCGAAGACCTAGGGCCCTTCAGTTTCGCGTCCCATCCGCTAGTGGTGAAAGTAGGGGGCGATTATTACTGCCGCTCGATCCGCAACATGAACGCGGATGGCAGCCTTTCCTTCTTCTGCGCCATCGATGAGGGCCTCGTATTCACGGTCGCGAGGCCCCAGGACATGTTGCACTCGACAGAGACCATGTTGGAGCATCTCGACTCCAAGCTCGGAGGAATAGATCTTGTTGTCGGCTTCGACTGCATACTTCGGCGCCTCGACGCAGAAACGCACCAGATCCGCCACAAAATGGATGAACTCTATCGAAAATACTCGGTTGCTGGCTTCCATACGTATGGCGAACAGTACAACGCCATGCATCTCAACCAAACGTTGACCGGAATTGCATTCGGTCAGCACCCAAACAGAAGCTAGCAATGACTGGTCCGCTAGACACATCTCGGCCGATAAAGGAGATCGAACGCCTCGAGCGGCAGGTCGCTAAGCTGGCGAAAATCAACAGGGCGCTCATGCATCGCGTCGAAAAGTCGATGGACCAGCAGGCGAACTCCTACTCACTTTTCCAGACAGCGATCTCTCTTGAAGAACAGGTGCGTGTCAGAACTGAAGAGCTGAAAAATGCCTTATCAAGCCTTGAGCGCACCAATGACGAGCTTATGTTGGCGCGAGACGCTGCTGAACGGGCTAACCGTTTCAAGACTCGCTTCTTCACCGCTGTAGGTCACGATCTATTGCAGCCGTTACATGCCGCGCGCTTATCGGCGAGCGCGCTCGCCGAGACCGTACGCGAGGTCGACCAGGAAAGGCTTGCCAATCGTATCGAACATGCACTCACAACGATTGAGGACCTTCTGAAGTCCATTCTTGACATTTCGAAGCTCGAGGCCGGTGCCATTACGCCTTCGTTGCAGCCGATCTCGCTCGAGCAGCTCTTCTCCTCTCTCGCGGTCGATATCGGTCCGTTGGCGCGCTCAAAGGGTCTTGATTTGACTTGGCGGAGGAATGCCTTCGCCGTCATGTCCGATCCAATGATGCTGCGGCGGATCCTGCAGAATTTGCTGGCAAATGCCGTGCAATACACCGAGCGGGGCGCCGTCATGCTCGCGGCACGGCGGCGGGGCCCCAATGTGCGCATCGAGGTTTGGGATACGGGGCCAGGAATCCCCCAAGCCGAGCGCCAGTTGATCTTCGAAGAGTTCCAGCGCGGCCCCGCTGCTCACCGCCAGGACATCGGCGGATTTGGCCTCGGGCTTTCGATCGTGAAGCGCATGGGCGACGCGCTTCAACACCCCATCAGCATTTGTTCGCACGTTGGGCACGGAACGCTTTTCATGGTGAGTGCTCCCTTTGCTGCCACCGTCGATACACACACGATGGAAAATCCGAAGGCAGGCAGCAGCCATCCCTACGGTCTTTCCGGCGCAAAGATCCTCATCATCGACAACGACGCGGCGGTTCTCGATGCAATGCAGTCGCTACTTGAGCGCTGGTCGTGCGAGACTCGCGCCGTCCCCGATCTCGCCGCACTTGACTCGCTTATCGGCGAAGGCTTCCGTCCGGACATCGTGCTCGCCGATTATCACCTGAACAACGGCCAATGCGGCCTCAATGCTGTAGAGCGCCTGCGATCCGAGTTTGATCCTCAGTTGCCAGCCGTTGTGGTCACGGCCGATCATGCGCCAATGATAGCGGACATAGTGCAGGCGGCTGCTTGCGAAATCTTGCTTAAGCCGGTCAAGCCCGCCGAGCTTCGTGCATTAATGGTGCACCTCCTGGCGTGAGAGGGCGCACAGCCTAACGAGCGGGCCCGAGCACATCCAGCGCCTCAGGCTTGCTCCTGGCTCCGGTCTTTCGAATTCGCAACAATCACTTCAAAGTCTGTCTTGGCCACCTCAATCACGGCTTGCGTGCGAGAGGAGACCCTGAGCTTGCGCAGTATCTCAGAGACGTGCGCCTTGACCGTTGTCTCGCCGACACTAAGCTCATAGGCAATCTGCTTGTTGAGCATCCCCTGGCGCAACATCTGCAGCACGCGCACTTGTTGTGGTGTGAGCGTGGCAAGTCGCTGGGTGAGCACGGACGTGCTGGTGGGCAAAGCGCCCGTCTGGACCGGCTGATAGCCATTCGGCAAGACCAGGTTGCCCGCCAGAACATCTCGAATAGCAATTCTAAGCTCTGGGCCACGCGTCGACTTTGAAATGTAGCCCGCAGCACCACAGGTCATCACCTCATGCACGATGCGTGGGTCCTCCAGTGCCGATACGATGACAATTGGCTGCTTCGGGTATCGAGTTCTCAACTCCAAGAGCCCGTCTAGGCCATTCGTCCCAGGCAGCGAAAGATCGAGCAGGACGAGGTCAAACTTCTGCTGTGACTCGAAAGCGGTGTGCGTCGAAGTGATCGACGTTGCCTCGTGCACAACGGCGTCCGGATAGGCACCGTGCAGCACATGCTTGAGTGCCTCGAGAAAAAGTGGATGGTCATCGACCACTAAGAAGTGTGCAGCCACGAAGAGTGTCTCCGCCGAGAATTGAGAGGCTGTCTTTCGATCTGAGCGCTACTGTTCCAGAGTAGGGTCCACATCGCAACAAAAACGCTGGTTCAGCCCTCTTTATTGAGAGCGATTCCTAGAACAGCGTTAGCCCCAAGAAAATTATTCCGCGACAATTCACTAAGAATGTCCTTCTCCATTGAAAGACGACATCTTATAGAAAACGCGGCAAGAATACACAATGTTTATGCATCAATTGGATTTTTTTGATGCGCCGACATTTCACGCCTCCGAAGCAAAGCCCAATTTACTCTATCAAGAGCCTTAGCCGACCGATGCCTCGCCGACTTGTTGGAGGACCAATCTGGGAGCGCATGCGGCCAATTCGGCGCGAATCCGGGGAATTGCATAATGACGAATAGAGCGGCACTTGCTGTCGTCGCGCTGGCGGGCTCTGTCTGCGCTGCAGCCACCGGGTACGCCAACGAAAGAGTTCTGACGATTGAACTGGGTTCCGGGCCGCAGCGCTACACGGCTGCCGCGCTTCTCGCACATCCCGATGTGTCACAGATCACCGTGCCAAATGATGTGTCCTACCGCCATGCCATGAGCTACCGCGCCGTGCCGCTGATTTTACTTCTCAAGATCCCGCCCAATGCCCCATTCGACACCTTGGAAGCGCGCGCGGCCGACGGCTTTGTTTCGCAGATCCCCCTCGGCCTGGGGCGGAGGGGTGGCGAAGGCGGCTCGATAGCCTGGATTGCCATTGAGGATCCTGCCAAGCCTTGGCCCGACCTGCCGGGAAAGGATATCAGCGCGGGACCCTTCTATCTGATTTGGGAACACCCCGAACGCTCTGACATTGGCAGTGAGCAGTGGCCCTTCGTGCTTGTCTCGCTTGAAGGCGTTAAACCTCCAGCGGAACGCTGGCCGCAAATGGCGGTCGCAGCGGACGCACCCGTTGGCGCACCGGCGCGACGCGGGCAAGAGGTCTATACGGTGCAGTGCTTGTCGTGCCACCGCATGAAAGGTGCAGGCGAGGGTTACATGGGACCTGATCTGGGCGCCCCCATGAACCCCACACAGTACTTGACGCCCGCGGGGCTGCGCATGCTGATCCGCAACCCCAAATCGGTGCGTACATGGCCCGGCCAGAAGATGCCCGGGGTTCGATAAGATAATGATCTCAGATCCCGACGTCGATGCCCTGATTGCCTATCTGACGTACATGGCCAGAGACAAGACGCCGTCCCCGAATTGAATCCTTATTTCTCACGCGTGAGAGGCACGAAGCGCACGGGCACGATGTCTTCACTTGTTGTCGTGCCGTCGGCGTTTTTGGTGACGACCAACAGCTCCTGCCAGAGCATGCCAACGGGGATCACCATGCGCCCGCCGGGCTTGAGTTGCTCAATGAGCGCAGCGGGGATGTGATCTGGCGCAGCGGTGACGACGATGGCGTCATAAGGTGCGTGCTCGACCCAGCCCGCGTAGCCATCCCCGATTTTCGTATGCACGTTGGTGTAGCTAAGGCGTGAAAACGTTCGTGCCGCATCCTTGCTGAGGCTGTCGACGATCTCGATCGTGTAGACGTCCTTGGCGAGCTTCGCCAGCACTGCGGCCTGATAGCCGGAGCCTGTGCCGATCTCCAGCACCTTATGCTCAGGTTGGAGATTCAGAAGATCAGTCATCAGCGCGACAATAAACGGCTGCGAGATTGTTTGGCCGGCGCCGATCGGCAACGGCCGGTTCTTGTAGGCTGCGTGGCGCTGAAACTTCGGCACGAACTCATGACGCCGGACAGTCTCCATGGCCTCCAGCACTTGCTTATCGAGCGCACTTTGGCCCGTCTCGACAGCTACTTGCGCGGAGAGCTCTCGGATCTCCCTCACCATTTGCTGCCGCTCCGCGGCGCGGTCATCTTGCGCAAGTGCCATTGTTGTAATGCTCACTGCCAAAGCCGCGGCAACTAGCCTAAGTGCCGCTGTTTTGCTCTTGCGTTGCAGCAAGAGGGATGGCCTCGCTGCCACAAGCCTCGTACTTTCCCTTCGGGCAACATAATTCCACCACCTGAGCGCGCATTTTTGACAGCGGATCATAAGCCGAGGGAGCCAGTCATCATGTTTCAACGTAAGTCGAACCCAAAAACCTTCCATGTGGTTTCGCCAAAATTGAAGGCTGAGGACCCACCCGCTCTGCCCGCTACTACCAACGCCTCCTCCGTCCCCAAAATCACGCACGATGATGCTGCATCCGTGATTGGCAAGGATCTGTCCATCGAGGGACAGACGATTACTATTCGCTGCAAAGGATTATTGCGCGTCAATGGGAATATCCATGCGGACCTGCATTGCAAGGAACTATTGATCGGCGAACATGCCCTCATTCAGGGCTCGATTGCAGCGGACAAAGTCACAGTATTTGGACGCATTAACGGTGCGATCCTAGGCTCCAACGTCATCTTGCACTCTTCAGCTCAGGTCGAAGGCGACATCCACAGCCAAACCCTGTCGATCGCGCCAGGCGCAAGTTTTGATGGCCGCTCACGCACGGTAAGCGATCCGGCCGAGGTAGCACCGCAATTGGAGGCTGAGGGAGAGACCGACCGAGCGCCTGCACCCGAAACCGAAGATACGAGCGACGATGAGATTCAGATCCCCACCAATTCCGATGAATTTACGCCAGTTCGCGATTTTGGCTGATCAGATCGCACGCAATGTTGATCTGGCGGATGCGGTCCTCGCGCAAGCACCGATCTGCTTCGTCGCGGGCATGGTCGGGATGCCAGCTCATGCGCAAGGCATCGATGATCTTCTTTAAGACGCTTTCGCTAACCTCTGGATTGACGCCGAGAATGGCGTAGGCTTCGCTGGTCGTCTTGGGAAGTATGGCCGGCTCGCGTGCGCAAGAAAAGCTCGCAGCTGCGCTTTCGGCGATGCGCCGGATGCGCTGCAATTCGCGAACGAGAACTCGGAACTGCGGCGCGCACTTTGCTTCTGCCTCCTGCCCTTCTGCCGCCTTGGCATCGACGTTTGCTAGTCGTTGCTCCACGAGGGCAAGCTCGGAGAAAAGCACTTCCCGCAGCGGACCTGCGTCCTTGAGTTGGGCGACCTCCGTCTCTGCCTGATCGAGAATCGCCGCAACCGTAAGTCCGGCGCCGGTAAGATTGCGATCGGCCTCACCGTCGAAACGAATGGCTCCCAAGTCGATGAGTCCAAACCGGGCCAATAGTATGGGAAGGTTTGGGGAAATCGCAGCAGCCTTTACCGCCCACGCCGGAGACGTACGCGAGCGCACGATCACTGTTACCGTTGCAACCGTCATAGAAACGAGCAGCCATACCCAGCTGCCCGCTCCAAAGACGCCGCTGGCCGCCGCCGCCTCCGCCATCGGGTCATCGCCTGATCGAACGATGGTCACCCATTCGCTCCCTAAGGCAGCGGGAACCCACCCGGCCTCACGCGTGACAGGCTTGAGCAGCGGCTTCCAGCTGAGGGCAGGATAAGCCTTGGCAATGACTGTCTCGTCAGAGGGGACAGCTACTGGTATCAGCGATGGCCCGGCCGGCACGCTCGCGGTGCCTTCTGCCACGTTGGGAGAATCGCCTGCCGGCGACGAAGACACAAGCCGCGCTCCCATTTCCCGCACGGGTGCGTAGCCCACCGGCAGAACCATTTGATCGAATCTCGTCTTGCCGCGATGTGGCAAGCACGTGTTGGAAACAACAACGCCGCGCCGCCAATGCCCTGTGCTGGCACCCAACCGCGATGGACCATCAAAGCAAGCCGGCTTCGCGGCCGGCGCGTCTTTCGAAGACAGCTCAACGTTAAGCCGGTCGTCTTTGATCCACGAACGCACGGCAGCCGTACTTCCAATGGCCCCGACAATGCGCATCCAGGAAACACGTGACCCACCACAGGAAATGTCGAAGCGGTGCGCCATTATCGTGCGACAGCCCGTCGAAAGCGAGAAGCCGCAGGACGTGAGCGTCTGCTCATCACGCGGTCCGATAATGGAATAGGCTTTGTCCGCTGCAGGTGACAATTTCAGCTCGCCCTGCTCGATGTGGCAATCGAAGGGCATCACAAGCTGCTCGCGGGCTTGGGCGACGCTGCCAGCCGATAGACTAACGCTCAACGCGATTATTATTCTAGAGACGCGACGCACCCTGAACCCCCTCGTCTACGGTACACAATTACCAGCTTGTCTCGAACGCAACCGGGGCGCGACTGTGGCGCCTATCGCGCTTATGCACTGGAATCAAAAGCGTTTTGCTCGTTAACGCAAAAAGTCCTAGCGGGTATTTACTCCCTCGCCGCAAAGCGACGCCGCCAAAAATATGCTGTACGCGCGCGATAGTCTCGACAAGACACGCGATTGGACCCTAGAAAACCAAGGGCACCGGCACACCTCGGAGCAAGAACCGCCAAGGGATAGGGTACCGCAAGCTAGGTACAGTTGACGGGAGCGCGAACCATGTCGTCGGTAGATGCGCAAGAAGCAGCGCCGAAAGCTACGTCGTCGTTTTTTCCTAAACAGCCACCGGCCAATGGAGCGGCTGCCACCGATGGCAAAGCGGAGAGCGAACGGCCGCGTGAGCGCTTCATTCCCGTCACGCGCTTTGCACTGCTCGATCGCCTGACGGCCCCATCAGCGTGGCCCTCCGGCCAATCGCGGGATGCGCGACGCTTCTTCCGTTATCTCGATCACTGGCGCCGGCAGCAATATAACGCGAGGTTGAACGAGCTGGAGGAAACCTACGAACCGTTCAGCCCGGACAGCGATCTTCTCATGACGCGCAAGTTCACGCCCGCTGAACGGAAGATCATGCAGAAGAGAGTCCTCGATGGCATGGTGCAGATCCTCGAGCAGGCCAACTACATAAACATTGATCCTTCAGACGTAGAGCTCATACTGACCAGAGACTCAGCCTACAATCTCGACCTGCACGTCGATCTCGATGCTTTCGAGGAGTTGCTGCTCTTTTATCGCGGAGCGTCGACCAAACGCGAACAGCGACGCAGGTGGCAAAAGTTCTTTCTAAAGGAAGAATTCGAGATACCGATTTTTCAACGGCTATTCGTTCTGTTTAAGCTGAAACCGTTCGAAACACGCGTTCGCGAGGTCATGCAAGCCAAGAAGCTTTCTCGCAAGGAGGCCGAGCGCGCCGTCAAACGCACGCGATCGGGACTGCCGCCCGAGGTGCATCAAGACAACATCTACATGAAGCTGTTCAAGAAAATTCCGAGAAGCGATCTCGAAATGATCTTTCCCAATACGAAAGTGCAGTTCAGGCTGTTCGACAAACTGCGACTTGGCGCAACGGCCGGTGGCGGCCTCGGCATCGGCGCTTTTGGCGCTGCCGGTAAGATCGCGCTGCTTGCCACCAACCCCATTGCCGCAGCCGGTGCCTTGTTCGGATTGGGCGGCATCGCGATCCGCCAGGCCTTTGCGTTCATGAACCAGAAGCAGCGCTACATGGTGGTGATGGCGCAGAACCTTTACTTCCACTCCATGGCCGACAACCGCGGCGTCATGCTCAAGCTCGCTGCACGGGCCGCAGAGGAAGACGTCAAGGAAGAGATGTTGCTTTACTCGGTGTTGGCGAAGGAACCCGCACGGCGGCAGGACCTACCCGAAATCGATGTCGCCATAGAGCAATACTTGTCGACCAGTTTTGGCGTTAGCGTGAACTTCGACATACCCGATGCGCTCGAGCGGCTTATTGCCGATGGACTTGTCACCGAGCGTTCCGACGGCACGCTCTATACACTGTCGCCGCGCGACGCCGCCCTGCATATCGACCGCAAGTGGGACGCTTTCCTTGATGAACTTCCAGAACCCGTGAGCGCGGAAGGGCTGAAGTTTGAGAGCAGCCCGACGGACACGAGCGTCTGATGGTGCGCGGCGCATATTCCGTGCGATCTTAAAGCATGGCCCCTGGATCGAAGCTCACACTCGTCGTTACGGAACAGGACCTTGCGTGCTCCATCTACGGCGCGCTCCAGGACCTGATCGAGCCCGCCCCCGATGCCTTGACGCTGTTTGAGGAGGGCCCAGACAAGTGGCGCGTCGAAGGCTATTACGCGACAACGCCCAACCCCGCCGCGCTCGCAGCAAGACTAGAGTGCATCTTGGAACGGCCCCCGCCACCACTCAACGTTGCCCCGGTGCCCGACCTCAATTGGGTAGCGATATCGCAAGCTGCACTACCATCAGTGACCGCGGGCCGTTTCGTCGTACACGGCAGCCACGACAGTGGCCGCGTTCCCCAAGGCCCCAATTCGATCCTGATCGACGCGGGCGAGGCGTTTGGTACCGCGCACCACGCGACCACGCTCGGTTGCCTTTTGGCCATCGACAAACTGACGCGCGTGAAGTCGTTTCGCCATGTTCTCGACCTCGGCTGCGGTTCGGGTGTTCTGGCAATCGCGGCAGCGCGGGCGCTGCCCAAAGCGCAGATCTTCGCCACGGATATCGATCCCCAGTCTGTCACCGTAGCGGTGCAGAACATGCGCGCCAATGGGGTCGGCCAGCGCGTCGCTGTAACCCGGGCCGAGGGCCTCGACCACCACGCATTGCGGCATGCGGCCCCCTTCGATCTCGTGATCGCCAATATTCTGGCAGGCCCGCTGTGCGCACTTGCATCCAATGTTGCCAAAGCGGTTTACCCAGGTGGGTTTCTGGTATTGTCCGGCCTTCTAAGCCCGGAGGCCGCTCGCGTCATCGCTGCCTATAGAGCGCAGGGGTTTGCCCTCAAGGAACACCGCCGTATCGAGGACTGGTCCACTTTGACACTTATCAAGCGAGTTTGATTGCCACGCGCACCCGCTCTCCCCACAAGGAGCCAGACAGGGCTGGTAAGGATTTGCCAGCGCACCGCGACGCGCTAAACAAGGATCCATGTTCCAGACATTCGAAGCTCCAGCCCAACGCAATTTGACCGCCGAGCACATCAAGGAGCTGCGCAAACTCATGGCGCAGGCCGGCCTCAATGCGTACCTCGTGCCGCGCGCCGATGAGCACCAGGGCGAATACGTGCCGCCGTGCGCTGAGCGCCTCAAGTGGCTATCGGGGTTTTCTGGCTCAGCGGGGCTCGTGATCGTCACGAGAAAGACCGCCGCCCTCTTCGTCGATGGCCGCTATAGCGTGCAGGCCCGTGCCGAAGTCGATACCGATATCTTTGAGGTTTCGTCGCTGCCGCGGGGACGTATCGCAGAATGGCTCGGCAAAAATCTCTCCCGCAATCAAACCGTCGGCTTCGATCCTAAACTTCATACCGTAGCCGAAATCGGCCGTCTGGAGACGGCGCTCAAGGCCAAAGGCATCGCGATCAAGCCCGTCGCACGCAACCTCGTCGATCGTCTCTGGGGGCGAGAGCGCCCTGTGCCGCCTGCAAACCCTGTGAGCGTTCATCCGTTGAAATTCGCCGGCCGTTCGGCCCAAGACAAGATTGCTGCAATACAAAAGCGGCTCAAGACCGACGGTCACGATGCAGCGGTTCTCACACTCAGCGACTCAATCGCCTGGGCGTTCAACATCCGTGGTTCCGACATCGCCCATACGCCAGTGGCGCTCGCTTTCGCCATTATTCCGCAGAACGGCAAGCCTGAGCTATTCATCGCACCGGAGAAACTTGATCGCGTCGCGCGCACGCACTTGGCCTTTGCCAAGATCAGTGCGCCAAGCGCGCTTCCCGGCCGCCTCAAGGCGCTGCGCAAAGCCAAGAAGCGTGTGCGCCTCGATCCGAATACTGCTGCTTGGTGGTTTGCCCGTATGTTGGGTGGCACGGGCCGTATTGCGGCGGCCACCGATCCGTGCCTCACGCTCAAGGCCGTCAAGAACGCCGCCGAGCTTAAGGGGGCGGGTGCTGCACACTTGCGCGATGGCGCCGCCGTTACGCGTTTTCTTGCCTGGTTGGACCAAGAGGCGCCATCAGGCCAGATCGATGAGATTGCGGCCGTGTGCAAGTTGGAATCCTACCGCCGCGCCACGAAACAGTTGCGCGAGATCAGCTTCGACACGATCGCCGGAAGCGGGCCCAATGGCGCGATCGTGCATTACCGCGTCAACGAGACAACGAACCGCAAGATCAGGCCGGGAGAGCTATTCCTTATCGACAGTGGCGCCCAATACTTGGATGGCACCACCGACATCACGCGCACGGTCGCCATCGGAAAACCTACGCAGGAAATGCGCGAACGCTTCACACTCGTCTTGCAGGGGCACATCGCCATCGCCACAGCCCGCTTTCCCAAGGGCACGCGTGGCATCGACCTCGACCCGCTCGCGCGTCGCGCATTATGGATGCACGGTCTCGACTACGACCATGGCACCGGTCACGGCATCGGAAGCTACCTTTCGGTACATGAGGGACCACAATCGATTTCGCGCGCAGGCTTGGCCGTACTGGAACCCGGCATGATCTGCTCAAACGAACCTGGCTATTACAAAGAGGGGGCCTATGGCATCCGCATCGAGAATTTGGTTCTCGTGACTGAACCGCAAGCCGTGCCGGGCGGGGACCGTGAGATGATGGGCTTTGAGACTCTGACGCTAGCGCCCATCGATCGCCGGCTCATCGTCCGCGACATGCTTAGCGCGGCGGAAACCGCATGGCTCGACGCCTATCATGCACGTGTCCTGGAGGCCGTTGGCCCGGAGGTCGACGCGGAGACGCGCGTATGGCTGCAAACCGCAACAGCCCCGCTATAAGCTGGAGAAAACCGGCTATTCCGCCGCGGGCGCAGCGACGAGCTCAACCCCCTTCAACCGCCGGCGCACATCCTCCTCGGTCAGCCCAAAATCGCTCAGGGCGTAAGTGTGCGCGCCGTGCTTATCGCTCTTGTTCTCTTGTAACCACTTCGATGCTTTAGCCTTAAGCTCCGGGTCGCGCCGATAACCGAAGCGATCATAAATCGACAGCGCCGTGGCGACCGGATCGGAGACGAGCTCATCAAACTCCACATGGATTATCTGGTCTCGCGGAACGGTCTTGAGCGCGGCTTGTCCTGCTTCTTGGCAGCGCTGCGTCATGGACATCGCGAATTCCACCACTTCGTCAAGATCCACGTCGTCGGAGATCATGCTCCACGCCACTGCCGCCAAGCTGCACAGCGAAGGAACAACCTTTAGGGGATCGCGGTGCGTATAAACAATGCGAGCGTCGGGATATACTTTCAGCAAATGCTGCAAGCCCGAGAGGTGATTGGGACACTTGAGCACCCACTGCTCACGCCGGTTTAGCCACTGATACGTTTGCAGTTGCTGCTTGTGCAGCCTGTAGGCGTCGAGATGATCTTGAGCACTGAACCACTTCCAGTAGCTGGGCAGATAGGAGAAATCAAAGCCCGGCGGCATCAGCACATATGTCCTGAAGATGAGGTAGCACTCCTCGGGGTCCTCGACGTCCAAGGGATGGATCTTGTCCATTTCGGGCGAGATCCACTTCATGAGCGAAAGCGCACGTCTTGCCCCCTCGATACGGCCATCGCTGCCGTCCTTACCCTCTCCTAGAACTTTGGGTAACGGCGCATAACCCTCCCAGAACGGCAGATAGCGTGCGCCATCGTGCATACAAAGCAACCGCTGCAATAATGTTGTGCCTGTGCGCGGAAGACCGAGGACGAACAGCGGACGCGTGATCTTCTCGTCGCGGATCTCGGGATGCTCCTCAACAAAATTCTCGAACCTCAAGGAGTTTGTGAGCCCGCGCATGAATTGGTCCTTGACGGCAAGCGCACCGAATAAGGAAAGCTTTGCATCGTTGTTGAATGCGTTCGCTCTCACCGGCAGCGCTCTTAGATGCGCCTCGGGCCATTTGGAAAGCTTGCACTGGCGCTCAGCCGCAGCGATCATCTTGTTGGGCTCCAAGCGCGGCCACAGGCCCAGCGCCTTGACGAGTGGGCCCGCCTTGTTGAGCAACTGGATCGGCCAGGGCGGAGCGAGGCGAATTCCCGATGGCAGTCGACGTAACATCAAAAAAACCTCTCCTGCGCTTCCATGCGTCCTGCGAGGGCCGCAGAGCATTCTTTAGTTAGCGAGCGCTCCCAACAAGCTTCAGCCAGGCATCTTCACCGAGCACGGTGACGCCCAATTCACGCGCCTTCTTGAGCTTTGAGCCGGCGTCGGCCCCAGCAACAACATAATCGGTTTTTTTCGAAACGGCCCCTGCGACCTTCGCACCAAGGCGCTCGGCCTGAGCTTTGGCTTCGTTGCGCGTCAGTTTCTCCAAAGTGCCTGTAAAAACGACAGTTTTACCCGTGACCGCAGAGGACACATCGACGGCCTCAAGCGACACAGGCGTCACTTCTTTCAAAAGACTGTCAACGACACGAACATTGTGGGGCTCGGCAAAGAACTCGGTAACCGCTTCGGCTACGATCTCGCCGATCCCCTCAATGGCCTCAAGCTCCTTGAACGCCTCGGTGTCCTTGTCACTGCCAGCCTCGCGCATGGCCGCAAGAAAATCATCCGTTGTGCCATAGAAGCGTGCAAGCATTCGCGCGGTCGTCTCGCCCACATGGCGGATGCCCAGCGCAAAGATGAAGCGATCCAGCGCGATGTTCCGTCTCGCCGCAATCGCGGCAAACAGCTTCTTGGCCGACTGCGCGCCCCACCCCTCACGGGCTTCCAGCTTTGACGTCCCCGTCGCATCCCGCGCTTGCAGCGTGAAGATATCCTCGGGAGATTGGATGATCTTGTCGTCGTAAAAAGCCTGAATATTCTTTTCGCCCATGCCCTCGATGTCGAACGCGTTGCGCGATACAAAATGTTTGAGGCGTTCAACGCGCTGCGCAGGACAAATGAGCCCGCCGGTGCAGCGGCGCACCACATCAATCTTGCCCGTCTTTTCGTTCGTCTCGCGCACGGCGTGGCTATCACAGACAGGGCATCGCGTGGGAAAGCGATAAGGCTTGGCGCCCTTGGACCGCTTGCCGGCGACAATGCCGGCGATCTGCGGGATCACATCGCCTGCCCGCTGCACAATCACGGTATCGCCGATGCGCACGTCCTTGCGATTGATCTCGTCCTCGTTGTGCAGTGTGGCGTTTGAGACCACGACGCCACCCACAGTGACCGGTTCCAGCTTGGCAACCGGCGTCAACGCACCTGTGCGCCCAACTTGAATTTCAATGTCATTGAGCACCGTTATCGCCTGCTGGGCCGGGAACTTGTGGGCAACGGCCCAACGCGGCGAGCGCGAGACGAAACCTAGGCGCTCCTGCAGGTCGAGGCGGTTCACCTTATAGACGATGCCATCGATGTCGTAGGCGAGCTTGGCTCGCTCTTCAGCGAGCTCATGATAAAAGATAAGAAGTTCCTGCGCCCCCTTGCACACCCTCGTCAGCGGATTTACCGGCAAGCCCCATTTCGTAAAGGCCTCATAGACACCCGACTGCGTGTCGGCCGGCAACGCGGAGGCCTCACCCCACGCATACGCCAGGAAGCGCAGCGGCCGTGATGCGGTGATTGCGGGATCGAGTTGGCGCAGCGAACCCGCTGCTGCATTTCGCGGGTTGGCGAAGACCTTGGCGCCAGCGGCAACTTGCTCCGCATTGAGACGCTCAAAATCTTTGTGTCCCATGTAGATTTCGCCGCGCACGTCGATTACGCCGGGCACATTGCGCCCTTTCAACTGGTGGGGAATTTGCGCGATGGTCATGACGTTGCGCGTTACATTCTCCCCTTCCGTACCATCGCCGCGGGTCGCGGCCTCAGTGAGGCGCCCATTGAGGTAACGGAGAGAAATGGACAGGCCATCGATTTTGGGCTCGGCCGTAAACGCGAGCGCCTTGCCCGCATCGAGACCAAGGAAGCGGTGGATGCGTTCAACAAACTGGGTCACATCCTCATCGTCGAAGGCATTGGAGAGAGAAAGCATAGGAACGCGGTGGCGCACCTTGCCAAAGCCTTCGGCCGGCGCCGCGCCGATGCGCTGCGAGGGGCTGTCAGCCCGTACCAGATTTGGAAACCGCGCCTCGATCGCCTCATTGCGCTGACGCAGCACATCGTAATCCGCGTCCGAGATTTCAGGCGCGTCCTGCCGGTAATAGAGGTCGTCGTGATGGCGGATGCGGCCGACCAGGCGTTTCAGCTCCGCCCTCGCCTGCGCCTCGCTCAGCTCGTCTACCGAGACCGCGCCAATGTCTTTGCTGCTCATGCGTGCGTTCGGCTCCCGCTACTGCCGGGATGCTTGGCCCATTTGCGTCAGCAATACCGGAAGTCGGGAAGATGGAAAACCACACGTTGGGGCAATGGCACCGAAATGGGAGTTACGTCTACCGCGCCCTGCCCGGAACGGGCTGCGCTTAGGAGGACGGTCCGCCCAGCGAAAGCGGTGGCAGCGGGCCGGGCGGCAGCTTGGGCAGCGGTTGTTGAGCCGTCGGCGGCACCTCTTGCGGAGGCTCAGGTGTGGGCTCGGGCGCCTTCCCCGGCTCCAATATCTCGTACATCCACGAGCCAGTACTTACCTCCGGCTGCAGGCCTTGCTTCTGCAGCAATGTGAACGAGTCCTTGTACCAGCGCGAGTTCGGGAAGTTGTGACCTAACACAGCGGCCGCACTTTGCGCTTCCGATGCGATACCGAGCGACAGGTAACTGGCGGTCAGCCGGTAGAGGGCCTCTTCCACATGAGCTGTCGTCTGATAGCTCACAACGACGGCCTTGAACCTGTTGATCGCCGCAACGTAGTTGTCCTGCTTCAGGTAGTAACGGCCCACTTGCATCTCGGCAGCGGCAAGCGTGTCCTCAGCCACCCGGATGCGGTTGTCGGCTTCGCGTGCATACTTGCTGTCGGGATAGCGAGTCTTCAATGTCTTGAGCTGGGCAAGCGCCTTGCGCGTTGCGGTCTGATCGCGGTTTGGCTGCCGCATCTGATCGAAATAGGCTGACGCAATGATGTGATGCGCGAGCGGAGCCTCCTTGGTGCCTGGATGCATCGTCGTGTACCGCTCGGCCGATGCAATCGCCTCGGGCAGCTTGCCTGCCTTGTAGTGGGCGTAGGCCGCCATCACGATAGCGCGGCGCGCTTCGGGCGAATAGGGATGCTCGCGATCGACAGACTCGAACTTCTTCGATGCCTCTCGGTACTTGCCGCGCGACATCAGATTGTCAGCGTCGGCAAACATTTGAGAGGGGGGATCTGGGTTCAGAAGCTTCGCGGCGTCAGACGAGGCGCAGCCAGCCAGGACAGCAACACCGAGCGCCAGCGTGCACACCCTGAGCGCGCTCGACACGACCGCTCGCCCTGTTGTTGTCATCCCCTCGTCCGGCATGAGCCTGATCTTCGCATCGGCGACTGTGGCCCAACCGCCACTAAACGCCTTACCCCTTGCATTGAACCTATTGGCGGCCATACCAGAGCGGACCGCACCAAACAACATATTATGCCTGGTTTTGGGCAATGAATGTGGTCCTTGTTGGACTTCTTGGTGGAGTTTCCGGCCGCGCCACTCGCTCAAGCCCCCAGACGCGCGCAAACCATTCCCTACACCCACTCATAAAGAGCTGGACGCGCAAGCTGCACTGCCAATGGGGTTACTCGCCTGCGGCAACCGCGAAACCGATATCGACCGGAACCGTGTTGCGGACGCGCGGTGCCTGCACCGTCGTCCAAGCTTGCGGATCGGCCAACATGGCCTGAAGGACGGTAGAGTTGAGACGATGACCACCGCGCACCGAGCGAAAAGCGGCTAGCAACGGCAGGCCGGCAAGTGCCAAGTCGCCTACGGCATCCAGCAACTTGTGGCGCACGAACTCCTGTGGATGGCGCAGGCCTTCGCGGTTCAGGATCTTATTCTCACCGATGGCGATAGTGTTGGTGAGATTGGCGCCGAGCGCCAAGCCGGCTTTCCAAAGCCGCTCCACATCGCTCATGAAGCCAAACGTACGAGCTTCACAGATTTCGTTGCGGAACACGCCGGGGCTCATTTCGCAAGAAAAACGTTGCCGGCCAATGATTTCACAGGTGAAATCAATCTCGACATCGAGGTGAAAACCTGAATGGGGAAGCAGTTCTGCCCAGCTCTCACCTTCCTCCACGCGGACCGGTTTGAGAACTTTGATGAACCGTCGCGGCGCTGACAGCTCGCGAAGACCGGCGTCATCCACCGCTTCAACGAACGCAGCCGAGCTGCCGTCCATGATGGGAACTTCTTTGCTGTCAATCTCGATAATGCAGTTATCGACAGACAGGCCACGTAGAGCGGCCAGGAGATGTTCGACTGTGCCGACCGTAACCCCGGCATCATCGCCAAGGACGGTACACAATGTCAGATTTTTGACGTGGGAGACGTTGGCCGGGATCTCAGCGATGACGCGGCCACGCTTGGTGACGAGAAAGCGGAGGCCAGTGTCGGCAGCTGCTGGGTGCAAGATGACCGAGACTGGCGCTCCGCTGTGCACCCCCGTGCCCGTCAACTCGATCTCACACGCAATAGTTGTCTGACGCGCGCCGATAAATCGATTCGACATGATTCTGCGTCCCTCGATGCCCATTAGGCGATAGCCACTCAAGAATGCCTTGGCGCTACCCCACCCCCAATTCGCTGCTCTGGTCCCCTATATGTGGCTTATGCAAACCTTCTGGAGCGTCTTTGTCTGTCTGCGCTCTCAGAACCCCAGGAACCGTACGAACAACGTCGTTAACGATTGGAACGATACCCCAAGCTTAACTATTCAGCCAAATCACGGTTTCTTTCATCGTGTTACCGAGGAGCAATAATTCTAACGGTGCAGTGCAAAATCAGGAGATCATTTTATTTGCGTCGACGGCCAAAAATCTCGGCATACGACTGCTCATCGTCCATCGTCTCACGCGATGTCGAAACATCGTCCGCGACGGAGTTCGCCCACCCGTGACCCTGCGCTGACGGGCCGGAGGCGTGATTCGATTCCTCGAAACGGTGCTCATAAGGATCGACATTCTGCGCATCGTCCGCGCGCTTGCTACGCCCCAGAATGCGCCGCAACAATCCCCGGCGCGGCGGGTCCTCAACCGCGTGCGGATTCGCGTGCGAGGGATCCTGAGACGGATACCCGACCTTAGCGCGATACTCACGTTGTGCGACAGGCGGAAAATCTTCGACCGCAGGCATGCGGCGCTGAGCGCGTCGGAATTCTGTCGGACGTGCGGGATTGAAGTTGTCAGCGTTCATGTCAGTTGCATCGGCACGTTCTGGTGCGGGGGGCGGCGATGGCGCGTGCTGCGATAGATGCGACAGACCTTCCTCGATGACGACATCCCCGTCCGTGCGCCACGTTTGGCGTGATCCGCTCTTGCCGGCGTCACGCGATGGCATTGGGGGCGGCGTGTCCGATTGTTGATAGCCTCCACCCTCGTCACGATACCCAATGGCTTCTGAAAGCCGGCGGTGAAGATCGTTCTCCTCTTGCGTTCCGGCATTATCTTGCACTTGCATCTGGCCGGCATCTTGAAACTGCGGAATTCTCTGCGGTCGCACACGCGTCTCTGAGGGACTTGTCGCCGGAATGAAATTTCCACCCGATAGGGCCATCCCTGACGCGACAATCGAAACGCGTACGCGGTCGCCAAGGGATTCATCGAAGGTGGCACCAACGATGATATTGGCTTCCGAATCGACCTCTTTGCGCACCCTGCTCGCCGCTTCGTCCACTTCGTAAAGTGTCAGATCGCGACCGCCAGTGATCGAGAGCAGAAGGCCCTTGGCGCCACGCAGCGACACTTCATCGAGAAGCGGGTTGGCGATGGCGTCCTCCGCGGCAAGCGCAGCGCGACCTTCGCCGGAGGCTTCGCCGGTGCCCATAACGGCCGTGCCCATACCGCTCATCACGGCACGAACGTCGGCAAAGTCGAGGTTGATCAAGCCTTCCTTGACGATGAGGTCAACGATGCAGGCGACGCCTGAATAAAGAACCTGATCGGCGAGCACGAAGGCGTCGGCAAACGTCGTCTTCTCGTTGGCAATACGGAAGAGATTCTGATTGGGAATAACGATCAGCGTATCGACGCGCCCGCGGATTTCCTCTATGCCCGCCTCGGCAATACGCATACGCCGGGCACCTTCAAAGTGAAACGGCTTCGTCACGATGCCGACTGTTAGAATTCCGATTTCCTTGGCGACGCGCGCAATGACGCCGCGGCTCCAGTCCCGGTTCCCCCACCCATGCCGGCGGCGATGAAAACCATGTGCGAACCAGTGATCTGCGCGCGGATATCGTCGATCGCCTCTTCGGCGGCGGCTTCGCCAATCTCAGGGTTGGCGCCGCGCCCAGTCCTTCCGTGAGGTTCACCCCGAGCTGCAAGCGATGATCCGCGGTCGATGCGGCAAGCGCTTGCGCGTCGGTGTTGGCGACGACAAAGTCGACCCCACTAAGACCAATCGCGATCATGTTGTTGATGGCGTTACAGCCAGCTCCGCCGACACCGATAACAGTGATCTGTGGCTTCAGGTCGGTGAGCTTAGGAAGCTGCAGCTTGATGCTCATCGCATCCCCCTAGTTCCTGAGCGCCGCTTCGTCGAACCGTTCAGGATGTCGCCATCCCTTTAGTCCTAAAAAAGCGTCCAACGCCCTCGGCTTCTTCCCCACAATCGTTGTCAGAAACCACTCTTGAGCCATTGGCCCACGCGCTCTAAATAGCCCGACGCGAGCGCATCGCGATCTCTGTACACCGTGACCTCCTCACCACCCGCAGCTGCGACGGCAAGAAGACCCGCTACTGTCGAAAACGCTGGACTCGTAATGCTCTGTCCCATCCCGGCGATAGGCTGCGGGCTAGCGACCCGCACCGGCCGCCCCAAAACATCGGCGGCAAACTCACCCATGCCGACTAGCTCACTCGTACCGCCGGTCAACACAACCCGCTCCCCGGCATAGCCGGACACGCCACTGTGCTCGATGCGCTCTCGCGCCAGCGCCAGCATCTTGGCAACCCGCGGGCGGATAAGCCCAGCAAGGTCTGCCTTCGTCATGCGGCCCATGACCCCGTCGTCTTCGCCCGCAAGCGGATATGAAAACTCTTCGTGTTCATCCGACTGAGCGACTAGCATTGTGCCATACAACGTCTTGATTCGCTCGGCTTCTGCAAGTGGTGTCTGCAACGCTTGGGCGATGTCACAAGAGATGTGATGACCGCCCATGTGTACGGTCCCGGCATGGATGAAGTGGCCTTGGGCAAATACTGCAACGGTCGTGGTCCCGCCGCCCATATCGATGCATGTCACGCCGAGATGACGTTCCTCCTCACTGGTCGTGGCAAGCGCGCTCGCGTAAGGCGCGGTCACAAGCGCCGATGCAGAGAGGTAGCAGCACTCAATAACGTGCAATAGATTGCGGATTGGGGCCTCGTCGGCCGCCACGGCGTGCAAGTTGCACGTCATACGCCGGGCCGCCATACCGCGCGGATCGCCTGCGTCAGTTGTATCGTCCAAACGGAAGCCGATACGGTTGAGGTGAACGAGCATGCGCCGCTCCTCGCGCTCAGTCCACGAGCGAGCGCCCGGCCATCAGGCGATCGATGTCGTGCTCATCGACGACACCGCCGTCGATGTCGACCGAGGCTGAAAAGTTCAAAGATCGCAGCCGGCCGCAGGAGACGGAGACGAAAACCTCCTCCAGCGTTACTCGCGCTTTGCGCTCGGCTTGAGCAATTGTCGCGCGGATGGCGGCCTCCGCCTCGGCCAGATCGGTAATGACCCCTGCCTTCACCCCCCGCGAACGCTGATGTCCGACGCTGAGGACGCGCGCGCTCTTGATACCGCCGGGACTATTGCGCCCTGCAGGCACGAGTTCAGCGATTAGGCACACTATCTTGTTGGTGCCAACGTCGAGCACGCCGACTATTTCACCTCCCCTTCGCTCTGACTGGTTCCGGCTCAGCATTTTGAAGACCTCAACTCGCTTGGGTGGAGAGTTTTGTGGACGGGCGAAGTGTGTCGGGGCGCACGGTGATGCGCCCGCGACTGCGCAAATCAACGATCACATCGCGACCCGAAAGGAGTTTGCCGAGATCGGCAACCGAAGACAGCGCCTCAAACGCCATTGCCTCGCGGTCCGCCCCAAGGTGAACCGTCACGCCATTTGTCAGCCGTAACGTCCAGCGGCGGCCGCCGACGCGCTCGGCCATTACAAAACGTTGCGCAATGGCGGGATAGCGCGCCACGAGATCAAATAGCGGTTTGGCTTCGTCTGCCGCACCTTCTCCCGCAATGCGTGGAAGGCCGCGTTCTGTGCCAGGCGTCACTGCGCTCAGCACGCGCCCCGTCGCGTCGATGAGGTATTCGCGCTCGCCGCGGATCCACAACGCGGCGGGCTTGCGCTCCGTCACATGGACCTCAAGGGAGCCGGGAAAAATGCGGTTGATTGTAGCGGTCGCAATCCAAGGCAACCGCTCAATTCTTTCGCGGGCGGCGGCGCTATCGATGCTCAACAAAGAGCGGACGTTGAGCAGGTCGAGCGCATCGAAAACGTCGGCATCTGGCGTGAAGTGCTGTCCGCTCACCGTCACTTGATCGATCCGCAGCCCCGTCCAGTAGAGAACCTCATCGACCTCTGGGAAAAACGGTGCCATTGCGCGCACGTGCCTACCGCCGTCGGTCAAGACACTGAATGCAAATGCGCCCGATAGCCCTGCGAAGACGATGAAGCCAAGCTTGAGCCCAAAGGAGCGCCGGCGCGGCGAAACAGGACGTCGCCTTCTTGCGCTGCCCATAACGGAAGCTTTAGGGGAAACTGGAGGACGTCTGCTGCTTGGGGTTAGATCGGGTTGCAGGGTGACTTGCACCCGCCCAAGATACCCAACACCGGCCCCTACCTGTTGCAACTCGCGTCCTCTACCATCCAACGCACGAGCTCGCCAAAGGACCAGCCCGCATATGCTGCCATCTCCGGCACCAGCGAAGTCTCAGTCATTCCGGGCTGGGTATTGAGCTCAAGACATATGAGCTCGCCCGTACCCGATTCGTCGTAACGAAAGTCTGCCCGTGCCGCGCCGCGGCAGCCGAGCGCCGTGTAAGCCTGACATGTGTATTTCTGGGCCAATTGGTAAACATCCGGTGAAAGATTGGCCGGCAATACGTGTTGTGATCCTCCAGGAGCGTATTTTGCCTCATAATCGTAGAAGGCGATCCCTTTCAGGGGCACGATCTCGACAACCTCGGTGACGAACTCGCCGATCACCGCACAGGTGAGTTCGCGCCCTGGAATATAGCGCTCAACCATCACGCTCTCCTCCATGGCGCCGCCCTCCGCGATCAGTTTGGGCGGTCCATTGGCACCCTCGCCCACGATGACGACCCCGACACTGGAGCCTTCCGCCAAAGGCTTGACGCCGTAAGGGGGGGCGATGACATGGCGCTCCAATGCCTCCTTGCGCGTTACGACCTCAGCATCGGCCACCGGCACGCCGGCCGGGCGCAAGACATCCTTTGCGCGCTCCTTGTGCATTGCGAGTGAAGACGCAAGAACGCCGGAGTGCGTATAGGGGATGGCGAGGCATTCCAAGACGCCTTGTATGCAACCGTCCTCGCCGAAGCGGCCATGCAGCGCATTAAAGCAAACGTCGGGCTTGGCCTGCGCAATTCTTACAGCAACGTCGCGATCCACATCGATCATTGAGACGCGATAGCCCTCGCCCTCCAGTGCGGCGGCGACGGCCTTGCCGGAACTTAGGCTGATCTCGCGTTCAGCAGACCAGCCGCCCATGAGCACGGCGACGTGGTCGCGCTTGCGTTGCGGTGCCTGCCCGATCATGAAAAAGCAGCCTCTGCCAGCGCTTCGCCGGTCGGGCGCCCGGGGTTAGGTCGTCCTATGCGAATGATTTCCCATTGCAAAGTAACACCGGACTTGGCTTTGACACGCGCACGCACGGTTTCCCCAAGCCGCTCGATGTCCTCGGCGCTGGCGCCGCCCTCGTTGATGAGAAAATTGCAGTGCATGTCCGACACCTTGGCACCGCCCACGCGTAGACCGCGGCAGCCAGCGTCGTCGACAAGCTTCCAAGCGCTAGCATCGGGCGGATTCTTGAAGGTCGATCCCCCAGTGCGCTCTCGGATGGGCTGGTTTTTCTCGCGGTAGTCCGCCACGTCCTCCATCTCACGTAAGATGTCCGCCGGATCACCTGGCTTTCCTTGGAACAGCGCTTGGGTCAGGATGAAATCTTGGGGCACGCTCGAGTGTCGATAGCCAAAGCCCATGTCAGCGAGAGACAGCGTGTGAATGTTGCCCTCGCGATCAACAGCGCACGCTTCGATGAGAACATCCTTGGTCTCAGATCCGTGCGCACCGGCGTTCATGCGCAGCGCGCCGCCGATTGAGCCAGGAATGCCCCTGTAAAACGCGAGGCCCGCTATTCCGGCCTCGGCAGCAGCGCGCGCAACCTTCACGTCTGGTACCGACGTGCCGGCTCGAACTCGGTGGCCCGGCTCGGCGCCGACACTGGCAAAACCGCGGCCCAGGCGAATAACGATGCCCGCCAGGCCACCGTCGCGCACCAGAAGATTGGAGCCGAGACCGACGACCGTCACCGGCAGATCGCGAGGCGCTCCTTTGAGGAAGTAGGCAAGATCGGCTTCATCTGCCGGCGAGTAGAGCACTTGTGCAGGGCCGCCAACCCGAAACCACGTGATGGCGGACAATGGCGCATTGGCGGTCATGCGGCCCCTAAGATCGGGCAGCTTCTCTTTGAGGTCCGAGGTAATGTCGGGAAAAATCACGAGGCGCCTCCGGTGCACGTTCTCATTGCGCGCCACCGGCGCAATTCCTCACAGCGCGCCTCCGGCACGCTTTCTCATAGCGCGCCTCCGGCACACCTTCTCATAGCGCGCCTCCGGCACGACGCGGCTCTTCGGTGTCGAGCCAGTCGGGCAGCCCATGCGCCCATTCCGTCGATACCCCGGCGCCGAGGCAAACGACCGAGTCGCCAGGACGCACGCTACGACGTAGCAGCGGGATAAGATCGGGTGGGCTGTCTATCGCGATAACCGCGGGATGCCCGGTCCTTCGAATGCCTTCTGCCATCGTGTGCTGGTCGATGCCATCGATCGGCTGCTCGCCAGCCGTGTAGAGCGGCGCCACGATGACGCTGTCGGCATCGCGGAAGCTCGCGCAGAAATCGTCAAAGAGATCGCGCACACGGGTATAGCGGTGCGGCTCAAACACCGCGATCAGGCGACCGCTGGAACCGCCGCGCGCAGCCCCAAGCACAGCGCTAATTTCCGCCGGGTGATGGGCATAGTCGTCGTAGATCGCTGCGCCATTCCACATGCCAGCCAGCTCATAGCGCCGCTTGACGCCGGAAAAATTCGCCAGGCTCTTTTGGATCGCTTCATCGGAAATGCCAGCCTCGCTCGCAACAGCAATTGCTGCGAGCGCATTGAGCGCATTGTGCTCACCGGGGAGCGGGATCGTCCAGCCGCGGATTACCCGCTCACCGCCGCGCACACGCCGGCCAAGTTCGGCGTCAATCAAGAAGCGGTGTCCCTCGTAACGCATCCCATGGAGCATAAGGTCAGCACCCTGCGACGTGCCATACGTGAGAAGCCGCCGCCCGTCGCGGCGCAGCTCCAACCGTTCGATCATGTCGCGTACGACCGGGTGATCGATGCACGCTACGGTAAGCCCATAGAAGGGAATGTTGCGCAGGAACGTCTCGAACTCCCGGTGCATGTTTTCGATCGTCTTGAAGTGATCGAGGTGCTCGGGATCGATGTTGGTCACGATGCCTATCTGCGTCGGCAGCAGCACAAACGTCCCATCAGACTCATCCGCCTCCACGATCATCCACCGGCCGTTGCCGAGTCGCGCATTCGAGTCCCAATCGTTGATGATACCGCCAGAGATGACCGTGGGATCGAGCCGGCAGTCTGCGAAGATGTGGGCGATGAGTGATGTCGTCGTCGTCTTACCGTGCGTGCCGGTTACCGAGATTGTGGAGTAGAGCCGCATCAGCTCTGCCAGCATCTCGGCACGGCGGATGACGGGCAGGCCCTTTGCGCGCGCCGCTTCCAGCTCGGGATTGCCGCTCTTGATCGCGCTTGAGATCACAACCAAGCGCGCACCGACGAGATTGACTTGATCGTGTCCAATGAAAATACGAACGCCCTTGGTGCGCAGGCGGCGCACGTTGGCGCTGTCCTTTTGATCGCTGCCCTGGACGGAATAGCCCTTCTCAAGCAGGATCTCGGCAATGGCGCTCATGCCGATGCCGCCAATCCCGATGATATGGAAAGTCCCGATCTCACGGGGCATCTGCATGGTCGTCGTTCCCCTGGTCCCATCTTGCTGCTGACTAAAGCGGACAGCTTCGTGGCTGGCTCATGGCGGCAACTGCGCTCTGCTGTTGCCCTACCTTACAATCAGCTCGTCCACGAGGTCGGCCAGTCGCACCGCCGCATCGGGCCTTCCCATACTCTTGGCAACCGTGGCCGCTGCGGCAAGTTTACCTGAATTTGCGAGCAGAGCCTCGATTTCTCGACTTAGACGCTCCGCCGAGAGATCTTTCTGCTCGATACACCAAGCCCCGCCCGATTCTGCAAGCCTCATGGCGTTCTGGAGCTGATCATTGTCGAGGGCATGGGGCAAAGGAATCAGGACTGACGGGCGTCCGAGGACTGTCAGCTCAGCGATCGTGGATGCACCCGAGCGCGCGATCACAAGGTGCGCACTGGCGATCTGCCGGGGCAAATCGCGAAAAAAGGGGGAAACCTCAGCGGCAATGCCGTTCGTTGTGTAGGCAGCAACGACGCTATCGACGTCCTCCTCTCGAGCCTGCTGCACAACGCGGAGACGATGGCGCATATCTGCCGGGAGCAGTGCCAGCGCTGGAGGCACCGTTTCAGAAAAGAAACGCGCGCCTTGGCTGCCGCCGAAAACGAGCAGCTTAATTTCACCGCGCGCGCCAGGAGCCCAATAGGGGCGGCTTGCACAATCCATTACGGCTAAGCGAACCGGGTTCCCAGTAAAGCGCTCCTTCGTGCTCAGCTCGTCGTCCAAAAACTTCGTCGCCTCAAATGACGTGGCAATGCGTGTAACGCGCTTAGCCAGCATGCGGTTGGCACGCCCCAAAACGGCATTCTGCTCGTGCAAAGCGGTCGGAATTCCCCGCAAGCTCGCAGCCAAGAGGGGCGGGAACGTCGGATAGCCACCGAAGCCAATGACGACCTTGGGTTTGATCTTACCTAGGAGAACGTAAGCCGACAAAAGCCCGCGCCCAAGCATCCACGCCGTATGCGCCATTGCAAACGGAGACCGGCCAGAGAGCGTAGCGGCCGGCACGCGATACACGTTGCGCGCGGGAAAGCCGGTTCCATACCGGTCCCCCCGCATGTCGGTCACGAGATCCACACTACGGCCGCGGCGTGCCAACTCCTCGGCAAGCGCCTGCGCCGGAAACAGGTGCCCGCCCGTGCCGCCGGCTGCGAGCAGGACAGATGTCTCCACGTTCGTCACTTTCGTATTGGACCCATGGGTTGCAGATCGGCGACGGTAGGGCCCAATCGTGGCTTCTTGAGGCGCGTAGGGTCAGGCCGATGCCGCGTCAAAGCGAGCAGCATGCCAAGCGTGATCGATACTGCAATCATCGAAGAGCCGCCCGCCGAGATGAAGGGTAGCGTGATGCCCTTAGCCGGCAGCAATCCGACGTTCACCCCCATATTGATCAGTGCCTGTAGCCCGAATAGCAGGGCAAGACCTTGAATGGATAGACGCGTTGCGCGATCGGGTTCGCGCGCCGCGGTGTTGAGCGCGCGCATGACGACGAAGGCAAAAAGACCAAGCAGAGCAAGACACGCGACGATGCCATACTCCTCAGCGACCACTGCGAAAATGAAATCGGTGTGCGCGTCTGGCAGAACCGTCTTGATCGTTCCCTCTCCTGGTCCGCGGCCCAAGAAACCGCCTTCGGAGAACGATTGGATCGCGCGATCGACTTGCGAATTGTCACCGGGCGTCGGCGCAATGAACCGGTCGAAGCGCAAGCGCACATGATTGAATGTGGTGTAAGCGAATATCGACCCAAGCACGCCGCATATGCCAACGATAAACGCACCGACGAGCGGTTGCCCCGATAGAAAGTAGAGAGCGCCCCATACCAAGACGATGAGCAGCATTTGACCCACATCGGGCTCGATCAGCAGGAGCCCAGCCATGAGCAAGACGAGAAAGATGGCGATAGGAACGGCCGGCATCTCGTTGCGCCTTTGGCTTTCGGCAAAGAGCCAGGCCGACAAAACGACGAATGCGGGCTTGGCAAACTCAGAGGGCTGCAGCGAGTATCCAAAAAGCGAGAGCCAACGCCGCGCGCCTTGGATATCGGAGCCGACAAAGTGTACCGCGATCATGCCGGCGATAGCCGCAGCGAACAGCACCAGCGCAAAGCGGCGCACGGCGAGTGGCGAGAACAGTGACACCACCAGCATGATCACCACACCAGCGGCAGAGAAGATCACATGCCGCTCAACGAAGTAGAACGTCGGCAACCCTTTCTTAATTGCAACCGCTGGGCTCGCGGCGAGCGACAACACCAATCCCGCACCGACGATCGCCAAGATGGCACCTAGAAGCACGTGATCGACGGTGAACCACCAGTCGGCAACCCGGCTCCTATCAGCGCGCGAAACCCTCATGCAGCCCTCGTCTTAAGCGCAATTCCCGGCAAAGCGGTAACGAGGTCCCGGAAGGCGTCGCCGCGTATCTCAAAGTTGCGATATTGATCGAACGAGGCACAGGCGGGCGACAGGAGTACCACAGGTTCGAGCGCGGCGCTCGCCGCAGCATCGCGCGCGGCGGCTGCCACTGCGACGTTGAGCGTACTGCAGCGCTCAAACAACACCTTCCCCTCAAGCGCTGCGGCGAATTCATCTGTCGCTTCGCCAATCAGGTAGGCTTTCACGACGCGCGAAAAATTAGCTTCGAGGCTTGCAATGCCCCCGTCCTTCGCCTTGCCACCAAGTATCCAATAGATATCACTGGGAAATGACAGCAGTGCCTTCTCGGCAGAATCCGCATTCGTTGCCTTTGAATCGTTGATGAAGAGCGTGCGGCCCACTTGTCCGAGTTCTTCCATGCGGTGCGCAAGCCCTGGGAAACTCTTCATATGCTCCGCGATCTGTTCTCTCTTTAGCGGAGTAGGAAGCAACATCAGCGCGGCCGTTGCGGCGCAAGCATTCTCGCCATTGTGCACACCACGCAGCGAGCCGACGCCGGAAAGATCTGCGACCTCTAAGGCCTCGCCCTTCTCTTTGAGAACGACATACGCGCCCTCAAGGACAACCTCGCATTCGGAGCCCGGTTGCACGGAAATCCTTAAGATCTTTTCGGGGCCGCCACCGCGCGTGCCCGCGCGTAAATCGTCGACGATCATACGACAGTAGCGATCATCTACGCTGATGACCGCCCTCTTCGCGCCCCTCGGCAATCGCGCTTTTATTGCGGCGTAGTTTTCGATCGTGCCATGCCGGTCAAGATGATCGGGCGTGATGTTCAACAGCACGCCAACTGTCGCATCGAGGCTCGGCGCCAGATCGATCTGATAAGATGAGCACTCCACGACATAGTGGCGTCCTGGCGCGAATGGCTTAAGCGACAGCATGGCCGTCCCGATGTTGCCGCCCACCTCAACGTCACGGCCTGCCGCGCGCAGAATGTGCGCAATAAGCGCCGTCGTCGTGGATTTTCCGTTGGTGCCGGTGATGGCAACAAGAGGCACATCGAATGGTTCGATGCGTCGCTCGCGCGCAAATAGCTCTAGATCGCCGATCACCTCCACTCCGGCGAGCTTCGCCGCCTTAACGGCCCAATGCGGCTCGGGATGGGTAAGCGGCACGCCCGGTGCCAACACCAGCACAGCGAAGGCGAGCCAATTGGCTTCTTGCATATCCACGATGGGGATGCCGGCGGCGGCGGCCGCCTTACGACTTGCCTCATTGTCATCCCAAGCCGCAACCTTCGCACCGCCCTCAATCAGGGCTTGTGCGGTGGCGATACCTGAGGTGCCGAGCCCAAAGACCGCAACGGGCTTGCCTACCAAGGTTGTTATGCGAATCATGCACGGAATCTAACGTAATTCGTTCAAAGCAGGTCGCAGATCAGCGCAGTTTCAGCGTGGCCAGGCCGATTAGGGCCAGCACGACGGAAATAATCCAAAAGCGCACAACAATGGTCGATTCCTGCCAGCCCTTCTGCTCGTAATGGTGGTGCAGCGGTGCCATTCTAAACACACGTCTGCCCGTCGTTTTGTAAGAGACGACTTGGATGATCACCGAAAGTGTCTCCAGCACGAACAGGCCACCAACGATGGCAAGGACGATTTCGTGCTTGGTGGCCACCGCAATGGCGCCCAGCGCGCCGCCCAAGGCAAGCGATCCCGTATCGCCCATGAAGATCATGGCAGGCGGCGCGTTGAACCACAGGAAACCAAGGCCCGCGCCAATCAGCGCCCCGCAAATGATGGACAGCTCGCCGGTGCCCGCTACGTAGTGGATTTGCAGATACTGAGCAAACCTCGCGTTACCGATGAGATACGCGATAAGCCCGAAGGTGGCCGCCGCGATCATCACGGGCACGATCGCAAGCCCGTCAAGACCATCGGTGAGATTGACTGCGTTGCCGGCCCCCGCAATCACGAGCGCGCCGAATAGAATAAAGAACGGCCCCATGTAGAAAACCATGTTCTTGAAGAAGGGAATGGTGAGCACGCCCGATATGTCCGGCGGACCAAGCCACATCACGCACGCCGTGGCGATCGCCGCCACGAGGATCTCGACGCCAAATCGCAAGCGGCCCGAAAAACCAGACGTGGTGCGTCGCGTCACCTTCAGGAGGTCATCGTAAAAGCCGATGCCCCCATAAGCGAGCGTGACGCCCAAAACGATCCAGATGTACGCATTACTGAGATTGGCCCACAGCAACGTGGAGACGGTGATACCGGCGAGGATCATGAGCCCGCCCATCGTTGGCGTGCCCGTCTTTAAGAGATGAGTCGCAGGTCCGTCTTCGCGGATCGGCTGGCCTCTGCCCTGTTTGACGCGCAGTAGATCGATGATGCCGGGGCCAAACAACAGCACGAATATGAGCGCGGTGAAGATCGCCCCGCCAGTGCGGAAGGTGATGTATTTGAAAACGTTCAGCACCCCGATCTGGTCGCTGAAGTTCACAAGTTCATAAAGCATCCCTCACCCTCCGATGGCGGTTATCGCAGCGTCTACGCGCCCCGATCCGCCCCGACACAATCTTTTTCACCGCTGCGCATCAGCGCGTCGACAAGCGGCGCCATACGCGATCCGAGCGAACCCTTTATCATCACCACATCGCCACCGCGTACTGCTGCAACGAGCGCGGCTTCGATGCCATCCGACGTGCTAGCCCACCCTCCCTGCTGGGCCACCGGCAAGACCTGAAACAGCCGCTGCATGTGAGGCCCACAGGCAAAGACCAGATCAGCCTCGGCGACGTCAACTGCTTCTTTCAATTCCTCGTGCAAACGGCCTGCTTGCTCGCCCAGTTCGAGCATATCGCCGAGAACTGCAATACGGCGCGGATATTGTTCGCGCGACACGGTCGCCATGGCGGCAAGGGCGGAGCGCATCGAGGCGGGATTGGCATTATAGCTCTCATCAACAAGCAGAATCGCGCCATCGGCGCGCTTCACCTCAATGCGCGCACCGCGGCCCTTGGCCGCCGTGAGGCTAGCAAGTGCGCTGACCCCGCCTTCTACGTCGGCGTCGAGTGCGATGAGTGCGGCTATAACAGCAAGCGAATTCTGTGCAATGTGCGCTCCCGGTACGCCCAATCGATAGGCTACGCGCCTCTTTCCAGCCCGCGCGATGACATCGGAGCCGTTAGCCCCCAGCGTCAAAACTTCGGGACGCACATCTGCCGCCTCGCTCTGACCAAACGAAACGACCCGAATACCGAGGGCGCGTGCGCGCTCGTCTAGGAGCGCAAAGAAAGTATTGTCGCGGTTGAGCACCGCCGTACCGCCCGGCTCTATTCCCGACAAGATCTCCGATTTGGCTTCGGCAATCGCTTCGACCGATTCGAAGAATTGCAGATGAACCGGCTCCACCGTGGTGATGATGGCAACGTGCGGGCGCACCAGCTTTGCGAGCGGCGTGATCTCGCCAGCGTGGTTCATGCCGATCTCGAACACGCCGTAGCGTGAAGTCGCGGGCATGCGCGCCAATGTCAATGGCACGCCCCAATGATTGTTGTACGAATTCTCGGCCGCATGGGTTTGTCCCAAGCGGCTAAGACACGCACGCAGCGCTTCTTTGGTCCCTGTCTTGCCAACGCTGCCGGTCACGGCCACGATGCGAGCATCGCAGCGCGCGCGCGCTGCGTGTGCGATCGCCTCCAAGCCCTTGAGCGGATCCGCGACGCGCAGGAGAGCGCCGTCTGCCGGCGCGCGCGCATAGTCGCTTCTGACAACTGCAGCGGACGCGCCGCGTTCGAACGCAGCCGGCACAAATTCGTGACCGTCGCGCTTGTCCGTCAGAGCAACGAACACCTCACCCGGCGCGATCGCACGTGTGTCGATGGAAAAGCCCACGATGGGCACGGCTGGTGTGCCGTCGGCCACCCCACCTGTGGCCCGCACCAGCTCCTCCCACGTCCACAATGCTTCGGCCATCCTGTCAGGCGCGCTCCAACGCTTTGCGCAGCTCGTCGTGATCTGAAAAGGCGAGCACCTTATCACCCACGATCTGACCGGTTTCGTGACCTTTTCCAGCCACGACGAGCACATCACCCTCACCCAGCATGGCGACGCCCGCGCCAATGGCTTCGGCGCGGTCGCCAATTTCCTGCGCCCCCGCCGCTGCCGCCATGATCTCTGCGCGGATCGCTTCCGGTTTTTCGCTTCGCGGATTGTCGTCAGTGATGATCACCACGTCAGCGTTCGCAACCGCAATTTGACCCATGAGGGGACGTTTGCCCTTATCGCGGTCTCCACCACAACCCAGTACGCAGATAAGTTTTCCCGTCACGAACGGGCGCAACGCGGCGAGCATCGCGGCGAGCGCCTCAGGCTTGTGCGCATAATCGACGGCCGCCAGACCGCCGCGCGCCTCGCCCACAATTTCCAAACGGCCCTTGACGCCCTCCAGGCTCTGCAGCGCGGGCAGCACGCGTCCCGCAGGCTCCCCCGTCGCAACCGCAAGCCCCGCTGCAACGAGTGCATTGGAGGCTTGGTATTCGCCGAGCAGCGGTAGACGAATATCGAACAAGCGCCCATCGTTGCCCACCGATAAACGCTGCGCGAAACCTTCGCGCGTCAGCCGTTCCAATTTCAGGTCTTCGCCCTTGCGGCCAACGGTCAGCACCTTGCGGCCATTGTCTTGCGCCGTCTTTATGACCTCCTCAGCACCGGCACCGTCGGCGTTCACAACGGCGATCGCACCCTCCGGCAAAAGCTCGGAGAAGAGGCGCAACTTGGCGGAAAAGTAATCGTCCATTGTGGGATGATAGTCGAGGTGATCGCGACCCAGATTGGTGAAGGCCGCCGCTTTGAGCGTCACACCATCGAGACGGTATTGATCGAGGCCATGCGAGGACGCCTCAAACGCAACGTGGGTCACGCCATCGTCCGCGAGTTCAGCCAGTGTTTCGTGCAGCGTGACCGGGTCGGGCGTCGTCAACGAGCCGTAGATGCCGCCACCGGGCTTCGTCAGACCTATGGTGCCGATGGAGGCGGCCTTGTACCCGAGCGTTGTGAAGATCTGGCGCGTAAATTCCGCAACCGACGTCTTCCCGCTCGTCCCGGTCACAGCAACGGCCGTCTCCGGCTGCAAACCACAAAAACGGGCGGCCATAAGAGCCAACTGGCGACGCGGCTCGCGCGTTCGCAGAATTGGGATCCCTTCGATGTCGGGAATGTCAGCGTCCTCGTAGGCGAGTACGGCGATGGCGCCTTTGGAGACGGCATCTTCAATGAAACGCGCGCCGTCCACCTTGGCGCCGGCGATCGCGACAAAGACGAAGCCAGGACGAACGAGGCGGCTATCGGCTGTCAAACCGGCGACCCGCTCGCCCCGGCGGCATCGGGGACCGGAACGGCGGGCCCGAAGAGGGAAGATAGAAGCATGCTGCATCAGTCCGCGTTAAGGGACGCGTCACCGAGTTTCATATTTGGCGAGGCGCGTGGCGTCAAACACCCGGCTGGATTGTGCAGCCGCTGCCTCGGATGTGGGTAGCAGGCCCAAAGCGGCCCGATGCGCCTGATGATGCGCCCCGCGGTTGGCGCTGCGTTTCTGCCAGCGAACACTTCGCCACCCGAATCTCCAGTTCCTTTCGGCTCGAACAGCAGCACGTACACCAAATATTTCGGCTTATTCATGGGAAAGGCCGCAAGAAACGAGGAAATCACCGCATCCTTTTTATATCCGCCGGCACCGGGGATCTCCGCTGTGCCGGTCTTGCCGCCAACGGGATAGCCGGCAACGTTTGCGCGCTTGCCGGTGCCCTTCGGGTCGGTGACGTTGCGGCGCATGATCCTTCGAATATCATCACTGGTCGCTGGCTTGATGAGCGCCACCGTATCACGTTCGGCATCTGGCTGGCGCTTGACGAACGTCGGTATCACGCGGTGACCACCGTTGAGGAGCGTCGCCGCAGCGGCCGCGAATTGCAGTGGAGCCACCGCAATTCCGTGACCGTATGACGTCGTGATGATCTCAGCCTCTTGCCACTGATCGGGAACTTGCGGGGCAGCGACCGGCCCGATTTCGGTCTTGATAGGATCGAGGAGCCGCAGCCTTTCCAGAAATTCACGCGATCGCTGCGGCCCGGCCTCGAGCGCTAACACCCCAGCACCGACATTCGACGACCGAATAAATATGTCAGCCACCGAAAGCGGCCGGCCTGCGGGATGCAAATCGTGGATGGTGAAGCGGCCTGCGGTGAGCGGCTCCCGCACGTCAACCATCGTGTCAAGAGAGACGATGGCATTGTCGAGCGCCATCGCAACAGTGACCATCTTGAAGACAGACCCCAGCTCGAATGTGCTGCTGGCGACCTTGTCGATGCGTGCGGGATCGAGACTCATGATCGGCCGTGCCGGATCGACATCGGGAAGAGATGCCGAAGCCAAGACCTCGCCGGTATCGATGTCGAGCACGATGCCGGCCGCCCCGCGCGCGCGAAACCGGTTTATCGCCGTGGCAAGCTCTTCCTCCACTGCGTGTTGCACGCCAATATCGAGCGAAAGGCGCGCGGGTGCGCGCTCGGCCAACGTTGCCCCGTATACGGCTTCAACACCGACAACCTCATCGAGATAACGCTCAAAGCCGGCAACGCCCTTGTTGTCGACGTTGACGTGACCCAGCACATGTCCAGCGAGTGCGCCACCTGGATAAGCACGCCGCAGTTCGCGGCGAAATGCGAGCCCAGGCAGCCCGAGGTTGTGAATACGCTGCGCCGTCTTGGGCGACAGGCCGCGCCGGATCCAAACAAAGCGGCGGTGCGGGCTGGAAAGGCTTTTGCGCAGCTCAACCTGATTGAGGCCGGGGAAAATGGCCGCCAGCTTTTCGACCACCTCGTCGCGATCGATCACACGTGCGGGGTCGGCGAACAGTGACTGCGCCTCGACGTCGGTCGCAAGCAAGCGGCCGTTACGATCAACGATATCGGGTCGCGCGAAACTCTCTGCGATGGTGGCGTTGAGCGAAGAAGTCACTTGAAACTGGCTCGACAGCGCGAGACGGACGAGTTGTCCGGCAACCGCCATGAAGGCTACTGCTATGGTCAAGCTAGCAACCAACATGCGCAGCCTGCCGTTCGCCACGGCGCCACCCAACTTGCCCTGAAGCCGCCGCGCAGGCTTGCCTCCCAGGGGTGTGATGGTAATGGCGCGCTCCATGTCACTCGCCCCTTGAGGCGCGCGCGGTACGCTGAGCGGTCTCAGAGAACACGTTCGCCATAGCCTCGGCCGGCCCGGCGAACAACTGGCGCTCGGTGGCCGGACGAAGTCCTTGTGCTCGGGCTAAGGGCTCGATGCGTTCTGGCCGGCCAAGATGCGCGCGTTCCGCCTTCAGCACGGCAATGTCGCGGCGCGCTATTTTGATGGCGCGCTCCTTAGCTTGGACACGCCGCTCCAGCTGTCGCGTGTCGTAGTTGATGCCGTAAAGTGCAAATGCGCTCGTGAGCGCGATGCCAAGGGCAGCAAAAATGTACAAACGCATCGGCGGCGGCCCTCCCGCAAGCGGGGTTACTACTGCTCGATCGAGGGCAAGCCCAGCTGCGCCAAATCAAGAGGCCATGCGGGGGGCTTCCGTGCGGACAGCGGCCCTCAAGCGTGCCGATCTGGCGCGCGGGTTCACCTCGAGTTCTCCTTTAGAAGGAGTTAACGGACGCGGGTTAACAATATGAAAACTTGATAGTTCTAATTTTATGGATTGCTCCGGCAGGTGGCGCGAACCCCTGACTTTCTTTCCCGAGCGCGCGCTCAAAAAGCGCTTCACAATGCGGTCTTCGAGCGAGTGAAACGTGACCGCCACCAGCCGTCCGCCTGGCTTCAAGCACCGCTCGGCTGCACTCAGACCTTGCGCCAGCTCGCCAAGCTCATCGTTCACGTAGATACGCAGGGCCTGGAAAGTGCGCGTCGCGGGATGGCGGCCGGCGACCTTGCGCCCGCCGAACACGCTTGAGACGACCTCGGCCAGCGCGCGTGTCGTTTGTAACGGCGCCTTGGCACGCGCAGCGACAATGGCACGCGCGATCGCACGCGAGCGGCGCTCCTCGCCAAAAATGTAGATGATGCGAGCGAGCGTTTCCTCATCGGTTACGTTGACGACGTCGGCAGCGGAACGCCCTTCCGACGACATACGCATATCGAGTGGACCGTCCGACTGAAACGAGAATCCGCGCTCAGGATCATTGAGTTGCATGGAGGAAACGCCAACGTCGAGTACGACGCCATCGACGAGATCGAAACCTCGTGCTTCGGCGACGGCATCAATCGTACTGAATTGCGCCTCAACAAGGGTTAGGCGATCATCAAATGCCGCGCAGATCGCTTGCGCGTTCTCAATCGCCCTCCGATCGCGGTCGAGCGCCAAGACGCGGCAGTCAGCCGCCTCTAGAATCGCATGCGTGTAGCCGCCTGCGCCAAATGTCCCATCGATGTAGATTTCCCCGTCTTTTGGGGACAGGCATTCCAAGACTTCGGAAAGCAGCACGGGGATGTGGCGCGAACGCTCTGGCTCAGTGGAGGAGATCCCTGGCCACCTGCGCCGCCCAATCATCCCCGTGCTCCTTCATCACCGCCCTCCTCCGAGGAGGAATGGCGGTTCCCCGCGCTGAAAAGCTTCCGAGTATGCTGAACTTTTTCCCGCGCACGCTCGCGCCGTTTGGCGAAGCGGCCCGGCTCCCACATTTGAAACTTGTCGCCAAGGCCGACAAATGTGACCTGGGTTGTGAGACCGGCGTGCGCGCGAAGACTTTCAGGAAGGCCGATGCGGCCGTCCCCATCGAGACTGAGAACTTGGACGTCGCCGTAGAGCGCGACAGACAGCTCATCTCGCTCATCCGAATAATCCGGCAGGCCCGATAGAAGCCCGTCGATCTTTTTTGCAAGTCTCTCGCCGCCTGCATCGAGCGCCGGAGCATCGAGAGAAGGGTAACAGTAGAGCCCTCCGGCGCTTCCATGCGCATAGCCGTCGCGCTCGAGCACGGCGCGAAATGGTGCCGGGATCGAAACCCGGCCCTTGGCGTCGATCTTGTTTGTGAATGTCGAGACAAATCGGTTCATCCCCTATTCGAAGCCTCGCCAACAACTCCAAAACCAAACGCTGAAAAACTAATTGCCCTCGCACCGGCAGGCCGTGGCGGTCGCTCGCTACCTCGAGCCCTCTCTTCGAGGCCGGCGCCCGGCCACGGAACCCTGCCCGGTGCGGATGGGCATATATGGGATGCCATGGGAAAAGCTGGTCGTCAATGGTTTATTAACTCAAATCTGTGGGCTAGTACGCCGATTTGGCGCCGCAGTGGGCGCTGGCGGTCCCGAACCAGCACGCACTCATCACCGCCAGGTCCGGTGATGGATCTGCAACGTGGCTCATAGATTCAAGTTGTTGGGGGCGTTATGGCCGGGCAACTATGCTGCCTTGCAGCTAAACAAGTAACGGGGCCAGGGACTGGTTGTCTCACAGCTCAATGAGAGACAATGGCGAGGCTTGCACGAACAACTGTTCTGAGTGCGGTGCTGATTGCGTGCCTCGGCATGCTCTGCGAGAGCGCGTCGGCCCGATTGGCCTATCGAATCGCCGTTTCCGTGCCGGGCCAGCCGCGAACGCTGCTTTACGCTGAGGAATACGGCGAGGGGCCCACCCTTGTGTTGCTGCATGGCCTTGGCGCGTCGACCTTTACGTGGCGCCACGTCCTGTCGGCGCTCGCACGCGACCATCGTGTCATCGCAGTGGACCTCAAAGGCTTCGGGCGCTCCGACAAACCTTTGGACCAGCGCTATTCAGCAGAAGATCAGGCCGCCCTCGTCGCGGCCTTCATTCGCAAGCGCGCGCTTTTCGACATTACGCTCATTGGGCACTCGTTCGGCGGAACGGTAGCCTTGTTGACTGCGCTAAAGCTCGATCACGGGCCGAACCGCATCGATCGCCTCGTCGTCATCGATGCCCCGGCGCTCAAGCAAAACTTCCCAGGTGTTGCCAAACTCATCCGCACGCCCGGCCTACCTTACGCAGTTATGTCCGCGACGGCGCCAGAATTGATCGCACGGCTGCTTCTTGGATACGTTCGCGCGCCCGGCCGGGATGCCTCCGAAGCCGACATCCAAGGTTACGCGAAGCCCTTTTATGACGTTGGCAGCCGCCACGCCTTCGTTGCGACAGCCCAGGCGATCCTCGATGCCAACAAACGCCAGATGGGCGCGCACTATCGTACACTCCAGCAGCCGACGCTGCTCGTATGGTGCCGTCGCGATCGCATCGTACCGCTCGCGACGGGCCGCCGGCTTAAGCGCCTCTTGCCGAACGCTGAACTTGCGGTCCTAAATCGGTGCAATCATCTTCCCCAAGACGAGGTGCCCAAAGCGCTCCTCGCCAAGCTGCAATCTTTCCTGGAATTCTGAGTTAAGTAACGGCAAGTAACTGGATAGGGAGGAAGGCTCTATGGCTGACGTGCGCGCCATGTGCGCCATTGGTCAGCGCGGCCAACTTGGCCTCGGCGGCCAAATGCCTTGGGAGGGCGCAACGGGGCCCGAGTACAAGGCCGACGTTGCGCGCTTCTGGAAAGCCACTCGCGGCCACGTCCTGCTCGCGGGCCCGCTCACCTATCACTCGATCCCAGAGTTTGCTCACGCGGAGCGCACGATTGTAGAATTGCGCTCACATATGGATCCGCACGAAACGATCGCGCGGTTTGGCGACCGAGTCATCTTCATTGGCGGTGGGCCGCCCGTGTGGGATGTTTACGCACCCCTCATTCAGCACTGGGATATCACGCGGCTACCCTACGACGGCGATGCCGACCGTTGGTTTAATCCCACCTGGGTCATCTCCGCAAAGAGTGCGTAAGTGCGTGCGCTGGTGCCCTACCAGCCCGCGCGATAACGGTGACGGCGGTAACCGCGGGGATAGTAGGTACCGGCTGGCCCATAGATGTAGCCCCGCCCATACCCATAGATGTAGCTCCCCCGCGGATAATAGCGCCGGAAGACACGGCGCGGGGGCGGATCGTAACTTACCGGCGGGGGGACCACGACAACGACCGGCAGCGGTGTATTTTGACGCGCATAGAGCGGCGCGTAATCGCGATACCAGCGATAGGAGTGACGCCATCCGACCGGCGCTACGAGGCCCCGGCTGTAGTCACCTCTTGAATGCGAGTAGAGTGAGCCGCCCGCAGACGCGGTGCTAGAGCCGAAGTGCAACGTCGCCAATGCCGACGCCGCGCAGACAAACACTAAGAAAGCTGTACGCATAGCAATCTCCACCAAGCCCTACCGTCGCAGAGTAGCCACCAAGGCTTACAAGCCAATTTAACCTTGCGGCCAAAATTGCGGTCATTGGTATCATACTTAATCAGCCGTTCACGCGCGACCCGGATCGCGACACCGCGTCTGCGGGCGGCTCACTCTACTCGCATTCAAGAGGTGGCTACAGCCGGGGCCTCGTACCGCCGGTTGGATGGCGTCACTCCTATCGCTGGTATCGCGATTACGCGCCGCTCTATGCGCGTCAAAATACACCGCTGCCGGTCGTTGTCGTGGTCCCCC
>PVMK01121834.1_pt1 | contig 40391 bp, 37 predicted proteins | sample 1853481 | NCBI WGS metagenome assembly PVMK01 (sample SAMN08533507, study PRJNA380276) | Marine sediment metagenome, whole genome shotgun sequencing project.
TTCCCCCAGACGGACCGATGCCTCCGCCCTTCAAAACCACTCTCAAAGACAGTTCCCAGTCGGCCCATACCCACGCCCTAACCCGACATTTCAATATTGGAGAGCCGCCCGACCCCTGAATCTGGTTTTGACAGGCTGCTCGTTCCCCACTCGATTGGGTCCGCACTAGGAACTTCCGCTCAACTCCGGAGCGTTTGATGTTAGCAGTGCTCTTACTTGGATGATGTCTTTGAATCAGAGCGTAAGGATCAATGCTCCGACCGACGTGGTGTTCGCTTACGTGACGGGGCCTGCAACGATGGCCGAGTGGATCCCGCCTATGATGGAGACTCGGGACATCGTCGGGAGCGGTGAGGGTCAACAGTTCGAATGGACCTACAAGCTGGCGGGGCTCCTGTTCCGCGGGCAGGGCGTCGTTGTCGAGCATGTTCCGAATGAGGTCTCCGTTTATCAGAGCATCGGCGCGATCAGCAGCACTTGGACGTTCCGCGTCGGATCTCACGACGCTGGTGCGAAGTTCACGGTCGACATCGCGTACGACGTCCCGGTCCCGGTGTTGGGCAAGCTGGCGGAACACATCATCGTAAACCGCGACGCAAGGAATCTCGATGTGGCACTGGCCAACGTCAAAGAGATACTGGAAGCCTAGCGGATATACCGGACCTGATGTTGACACGCGGCGGCGGTGAGGTCGGAATCGAGGGTCTTGAGGTCGAGTCGATGGCCCAGGCGCAAGGATCGCGCAGTGTCATGCCGACCGATCTTCAGGTCAGCACCGAGGTTGAAACAGTTACGGTCAATCGGCGTCGAGGAGCAACAGCTCTCTCCAGAGCTCCTTTCGCGCCTCCAAGCACTTCTCCGTTGGCGCGATATGTTGCATCCGGGCGTCGTCGGGATTTTCGGCGACGGATACCCATTCCAGCTCGCTTAGACGGAGGATGGCGTTGAATACGGTTGTCTTGGGCAGACCCTCGGTCGCAATGATGCTCGACTGACTGCACTTCTGACCATGAAGGTGCGCGTACATGACGTGCTGCGCCACCAGCCACTGATTGATCGTCAAATCACCGCCGAACGCGCCCCGCATTGCACGAAGCCCGTGCAATGTCGCCGCAGACTGAGGCGCAACGTCCTTTTCTGGAACGAATTTGGTCATTGGGGGCTCCTACCAGAGAGTAGCACAGGGCGAAACCGAGCAGCGCTCGGCGCGACTCTCCTCGATTCGAACGCTGCCATCGCTCTTCAGCCTTCAGCAAGAATGCGGCTGCTCATTCCCCACTCGGTTGGTTCCGCACTAGGAACTTCCGCTCGAGTCCGTAGCGTTTGGTGTTAGCGGTGCTCTCAACCGCGGGCATCGATGGCCAGAGCGGTACCCGCAACTGGCAGTGATATTTTTCGCTTCCCCTAGGGGGCAGATGGCGGCACGCCTCCGGCACTCAAAGGCGCGGGTACCAAGCTTCCGTGACTCTTTTGGCGGCAATGCATCCATGCTATCCCTCCGCGGATGAGGCTCGCTGCACGGCCCCCAGTCACCCGACCCGCCCTGCTTTCGTTGCTCGTCTTGTCGATCGGATGTGCGCACGTTCCAAAACGGAACCCATTGCCCAAGGAGCTCGCGACAGACGCCGAAGTTCTCGGGATCCCTCGCGCCCGCTCTTGGGGCGATGCGCCTCCGCCCTGGATGCCGGACTGGTGGGAGATGGGCGCGGCGGACCTCAAGGCCCGCTACCCGGCAGCCTACGGTCGCAAGCATACCTACCTCGCCATTTCCGGCGGAGGCGAGAACGGTGCGTTCGCGGGGGGCCTGCTCCTTGGTTGGACCGAGGCTGGTGATCGGCCCGAGTTCACGGCGGTAACGGGGATCAGCGCTGGAGCGCTCATCGCCCCGTTTGCATTCTTGGGAACCGAATACGACCCCGTGCTCAGAAAGGTGATGGGCGAGCTATCGGCCGACACCGTGTTCAAGAAGCGCCGGACGTTGAAGGGTCTCCGCAGCGATGCCATGGCTTCGACCGAGCCTCTGCAGCACTTGATCGAGACCTACATCGATCAGGAAATGATGGAAAAAATTGCAGAAGAGCACCGTACGGGCCGCACGCTCTACATCGGGACCGCAAATCTCGATTCGATGCGGCCCGTGATCTGGCGCATTAGTGCGATCGCCAATAGTGGCCATCCACGCGCGTTGGAGCTCATCCAGAAGGTTCTCCTTGCATCCGCATCCATTCCGGGGGCCTTCCCGCCCGTGCTCATGGAGGTTCAAGTCGGCGATGAGCGATTCGACGAGCTTCACGTCGATGGCGGCGCGGCTTCGCAAGTGTTTCTCTATCCTGCGGGTCTCAATTGGGACGCCGTCCTCGACAAGCTCAAAGTACAGGGCCGGCCCAAAGTCTATGTCATTCGGAACTCGCGCCTCGATCCGATGTACGAAGAGGTCGACAACAAGATTTTCGCCATTGCGGGCCGTTCGATCCAATCGCTCATTCGCACCCAGGGTATCGGCGACCTCCACCGCATCTATCTCGAAACGTGTCGGGACGGTTTGGACTTCAACCTCGCGTACATCCCAGCGGACTTCGATGAGAAATCGAAGGTAGAGTTTGACCCAGAATACATGAAGAAGCTGTTCGACACGGCGTTTGATCGCGCAAGAGCAGGCTATCCTTGGGAAAAGATGCCACCCGAGCTAAAAGAGGCGCCCCCTAGCTGCCGGTGATCGTCAATGTCGCAATCAGTATCGCTGTCGCTGATCACTGTAGACATCCAAGAAGGTTCGCGACTGACAAGCCTCGGCTTGCGTACTGTGCAAAAGCCTCTGTGACTACTGGGAGGGGTTTCTGATGGTTCAACAACTGATCCCAAGGCATCGGGTTTTGATCTGCGCCTTCTCGCTCCTATTTGGCTGCAAGAAGACGGAAACCGCTGCCGACGTGGAGTACGAGCGAGTCGGAGACCGGCAGGTCGTCGACCTCTCCGAGGATGGCTCGTTGGTGGAGGTCGAGTCGAGTCGCGCGACCGCAACGGGCCGAATCCGACTCGATCTCAAGACCCTCGGTTCCAACGGCGCCGCCACCGGCACCAACAACATCAAAGTCGTGATCGTTGAAGATGGCAATCGGGAAAGCAGGAAAATCAACGAGGACTACGAGGTTCGAATCAGCAGCACGACCACGGTTCGGGAAGCAGGAAGCGAGACCGACTGACCTGCGTCAGCGCGTTCCCTCCATTTCGGCGCCCCTACCCTCGTGGTAGACATGAAAGACGAGGCGCGACAGATGGAGCAGGTGTATCGGTACCTCATGGTCGCATCTCTTACTCGGCTTGAACATCGGCCTTGCCTGGGCCACGACTGACGATATGGCGACTACCACACCCGTCACACCTGACACGGCACCCAACGTGTCCACCATGCCGGATCGGACCGGCGTTTCTCAGGAGGGCGGCCCATCAGCGTCCAACCACTCGGAGAAGGGGGCCACGCACGGGCTGCCGCTGATCTTCTGGTTGCCTCTTAGCCCATTGGGCCCATTCGGAAGTCCGAATTACGCGGTACTAGCTTGTTATGTCGACTTCCTCGAGGTCGAAGACAGGGCGCCCGCAAGCTACCCGTCCCGACGCAGTGCCTCTTCTCTTCACGAACCCCTATCTAGATCCCATGGGCTTCGTTCCAGCTCTCGTCGAGGCACAAGTCGAATCGCACGGGCGTCGCCGTGCGCGGCGCGGCTGGCCACGAAATGGCGCCAACTGCCAGGGTGTGGGGACTTCTGAATCGCTCTCCGTTGATTGGCGAGCTTGCGCCTGAGGGTCCGAGATTCGATGGCTTGGCGGAACGCGAGCTGTTGTGAAAGGCGCTTTTTGTCGCGGCCCGAGATGGGTAGGGCGGCGAGGAGGCCTCGCTGGTGTCGATACTTCTCCTTGAATCGTCGACGCTCGCCGGAGGCGGAGTCTCGGTAGCTGCTCCAGGCGTGTTGGCGTTGCATGCGGGCTTGGTCGAGCGACTGCGCGTAGTCCTTCCACAGGCTTTGCGGCACCGTGGGCGGGATGGGTGAATACCGGTGCGTTGTGTGCCGCGCCGCTTCCAGATGCTGCGAGGAAGCGGGCTGGAAGTCACCGAGTTGCTTGCACAGCCGAGGCTTGCTGAACTCGCGACCGAGGGATGAAGCCTTCACACGAACGCCCCGCCCGGCATCCTCGAACACGAGCCCGTTGCCATGCAGGCGAAGCACCACGCCAAAGCGACCGCAGACGCCGTGTACGTCGTCCCAGCTTCGTAACGGCGTTGCTCGAAGAGCAGATGCCAGCGTCTTTCGGGCCCAGCGTGCGAAGCTGTCGATGCCTTGGTGCGCTTCACAATCGGCAGCCCTCCGGGGCAGCTTCTCTCGCTCCCTTGCCATCGATCGAAGTGGCGTCAGCTCGAGCTCGGCCTCGAGCCCGCGTCCTGCGGCGAAGAGCTTTTGGTGATCCCAGGCTGGAGAGTGGATGCGAAAGGTCTCCGGGTGGATCTTGTTGATCGCCACATGCACGTGCTCGTGGTCTTTGTCGTTGTGGCGCGCGGCAATGTATTGGTGCTCGGAGAACCCTAGAGTGTCCACGAGGTTTTCAACCACATGCCTGAGTTCCTTCATGTCGAGGCTTCGGTCTTCCGGATGGAGTGAGATGACGAGGTGGTAGGTGCGGTTGCTGCCTGCGCGGGTGTTCTGCGCGTTCACGGCCTCGACAAGCCGGCATGCGAGCTCGAGGTCCTCGGCCCTGTGTCACCCAGGAAGGTCGCGGCCAGGAACCACGTCGCTCGCGGCTGGCGCTTCGGCCCCGAATGTAGCGCGCCAGCTGACGCAAAACCTTTGTCCGATGACGAGGCGCGCTGGTGCCGGATGATCACGGCTGCCCAGCCAGACGCTCCACCGCCCGACAGACTTGGCGGATGGCGTCGCGAAGCTCGACGTTCACTCCGTAGTAGCTGGAGCGATCACCGACGCCTTCTCGAATGGCCAGCTTGAGGAGGCCGCCGATACGATTGAGGTTCGCGTGAACCCGCGACACCTCGGTAAGGGCTTGCGCGTCGATGGTGCTTTGCAGGCGAACGCCTCGGAGGCAGCGCCGGAGCACCTCCGCGCGCGAGCAGCTCGTCTGTTGAGCGAAGGTGTCGAGCCGGGCGAAATCGTCCTCATCGATGCGGAACGAGATCATGCGGGACTTCGGCTTCCGTGCTCCGCCGCGTTTCACTTCGTCCCTTCCTTTGCGCGCTCGCGTTCAGCACCTACCCCGACGGCCAAGACAATGCTGGCGAGCTCCAGCGCACGCCGCAGCGCGAACTCAGGCGGCTCGTCGAGCACCGCGCGGCGCCCGCAACCAACTCCGAGTGCAGCACGAGCTCCGCAAACTCGCGCAGCACCTCGATCGGAATCTCGCCGCCATCGGCTACCCGATGAAGCAGTGCGGCGGCAGCCCGATGGACGTCGGACATCGGCCCAGCGCCCTTTTCATTCTGGACACCGTGTCCGAAATGGGTCGTTTCGGGACGTTTGGTGGCCTCTTCTGACCATACATGGTCCGCGGAATCGTTAGATAAAGCGGGTTTCTCATTCGCAGTAGCTGCGTTCTTAATCCATTGGCTCCTGGTTCGAGTCCAGGATGGCCCACCGAATGATCCCGCGGACTTAGCGTTTGCGGGATTTCTTTTGGTGTCACCGATCGAGCGTTATGAACGTGACTGCGACACCGCGCGGCTAGTTGTCGGCGGCAGATTCAGTGTCAGTGGCCGCGTCAGTGTCAGCGCCAGTGTCTCCCTCGCCGTGCTCTTCGTCTTCACGATGTTCTTGTAGGTGGAGAACTGATGGTTGGTGAATACGCTTTCGAAGAGTGGGACGACAGTTTGGGCAATACCTGCTTGCCAGGATGTTAATAAATCGAACAGCTATGCCGTCTTGGCAGCGTGTACAAATGGCGAAGGTGAACCGACATCTTCAGCCATCTGTGCAGCGAGCCACTGCTCACTGCCTGCCTCTAACATAGCCGCTCGTTGGGCCTCGAGAACCTCTCGACAATAGGGGATCATTCCCTGAAAGTGCGTGTAGAGCACGGCGAGCGTAGCCAGCGCCTCGATGCCCTTGCTGTTGTTGAAGAGCACCTTTGTGAAGGCCTTCCAGAACGGACCACGCATGGAGGGATTCTTGGTGGCACGCCAACACAACCGCACAAACGTTCGCATATTCCGCGCGAAGATCCTCCATCCGGGAATCAGATTTGGCACGGTGTCGAGTCGACAAGCGACGTCGGCGCACCGCGCAAAGTAATTGGCAGGGTTGTAGGAGTACTCCATGATCTCGAGCAGGTCGGACACCAGCGTGGCCGGGTCCCGCTGCGGAACGAACTGGACGCCTGCTGAGATTTGGTCGCGGGCAATGTCGCCATTGGCGGTCTTCGGCAGGTCCACTCGAGCCGCTGGAAACAGGCGGCCTTCGCGCTCGAGACGTTTGGACATCCCGGTTCCAGGCAGCGGGTAGATGATCGATGACATGACCCACGGAATCGACGTCTCTTCGATGCAGGCGATCACCTGCTCTTTGATGTCGTCGGGCTCACCGTCCATGCCCAGCAAGAAACCAGAGTGCACAGTTGCACCAGCGATCCTGTAGATACGGTCGACCGCCTCCGCGATGGAGAAACCGGTGTTTTGGGGCTTCGATGCCGTGATCAGGGCCTCTTCGGACGGCGTCTCGATGCCCACGAGGAAGTACTTGAAGCGCGCCTCGCGTAGTAGCTTCAGCAGCTCCTCGTCTTTGGCGATGTTGAGCGTCATGCTCGTCGAGAACGTGAACGGATACTTGTGATCCTTCTGCCACTGTGACAGCGCTCTGAGCATCACCTTGGCCTTCTTCATGTTGCCAGCAAAATTGTCATCGAAGAAGTCGAGCTGACCGCGGTATCCAGTGGCATAGACGACGTCGAGCTCTCCCAAGAGCTGCTCGGGCCGCTTGAATCGATACCCATCGAAGATGTCGATCACATTGCAGAACTCACAAGTGTACGGGCACCCGCGCGAGTATTGAAGCGCCAGATAGAGGTAGTCGCTATGCCTGATGAGGTCGAAGCGAGGGGGCGGCGCGTCGCCGATATCGGCCATGCCATCGGCTGCGATGACCAGGCCCTCTGGGCGATCCCCGCTTTCCAGAAGAGCCACGAGCTCGGGCACTGTTCTTTCCGCTTCGCCTACACAGAGAATGTGGGCTCCGCCTTCGGCATAGGGCGTAGCATTGACCGTCACATCCGCACCCCCGAGCACCACGATGTTGCCCAAACCCCTGGCCCGCGTGATCAGCTCCAGTGCCCGGCTTCGGCTGACGATCTTGCTGCCCATCAAGACCACGTCAGCCCACTCGAGATCCTGGTCGGTGGTCAACTCCAGATTCTCGTCGACCAACCTGAGCTCCCACGTCTCGGGGAGCATCGCTGCAACCGTCAGGAGCCCCAAGGGCGGCGTCATGTAGCGGGTTCCGGTGATCTCGCAGACGTTCTCGAAATTCCAGAAAGAGAAGCTCTCGAATTTCGGCCAGATGAGCAAGACGTTCATGGGACATCCTTTTTTCGGGCAGGTATAGAGGCCCTGGTTGGACGGATAGTAAACTCAAGAGCCCTCTTCGCAACGGAGGAACTCGACATAAAACGATACGCAGGCCTTGCGTTCTGCGTGTGGCTTGGCGCATTACTTGCGCGCACGTAGAGCGAAAACCCAGGGACAGCGTGGGGCGCGTCGAGCGGCGAGATCGCGCACAACGCACCTTCACTACCCGCCCGGGATGGCCCTGGCGCGGCCTTGCATCAGCGCCAACGTCGGCAGGATCTGTTTTTCGGATCTCAGTCGCTCAAGTGGTTTGCCTTCTAGCGCTAATCGGGTCGGGTTTCTCCGGCAGGTTGCGTAGGCCCATCCACGCCAATGCGACGATGTGACTGGCAACCTTCTCAACCGACGGTTTGCGGACGACGCTCCACCACTGACCCACGAGCGTCACCATACCGATGAGTGCGTGGGCATAGATGGGAGCCACGTCCGGATCGTAGCCGGCTTGTTTGAACGCCACGGCGAACACGTCGCTTACACGGTCGGCCACTTCGTTGATCAGGCTGGAGAATCCGCCGGTGCTCGACGCAGTCGTCGGGGCGTCATGGGTAAGCACTGCGAACCCGTCCGGGTTGTCCCTGACCCAGGTGAGGAACGCCAAGGCGGCTTGCTCGGCGCGCTCTCGTGGCGCGCCTTCGGAGAGCGCTTCCGAGATCACCCGAATCACGTACTCCATCTCCCGGTCGACAACGACGGCGTACAGCCCTTCCTTGCCTCCGAAGTGTTCGTAAACAATGGGTTTCGAGACCTTCGCCCGGGTTGCGATCTCCTCGACGGAAGTCGCTTCGAACCCTTTTTCAGCAAACACCTGGCGTCCCACCTGGATGAGCTGGGCCCGGCGGGCGGCGGCGGTGAGTTTTTTTCTCGAGGCCATTTGACAGAGATACTACGGTACCGTAAGTTACGCAATAGTAAGTTACTAATGCGTAACTTCATGGGAGAAAAGCCAATGTATCTAGCAACTTGTGCCGCCGTCTTCCTGGTGGCCTACCTAATCAACACGACGATTATCACGGTCTTCTATCACCGCGGCCTCGCGCACAACGCCGTCGAGCTGCAGCCTTGGGCTCGTAAGTTCGCCGGCCGCTACGGGATCTGGTTCACAGGCCTCGATGCCAAGGGCTGGGTCTGCATGCACCGCAAGCACCATGCGCATTCCGACACGCCCGAGGATCCTCATAGCCCCGTGCACTACGGAATCTTTGGCCTCCTGCTCGGCCAGTTGAAGAGCTACGAACGCACCCTGATCGGCCTGGCGCGTGGCCGAAGCCAATACGCCGATGAGGTCGCTGACCTCGAATTCGACATCAGCTGGCTCAACCGAAAGGGCGTCTGGTATCTGCCGTACGCTCTACACCTCGTCGTCGCGCTGGCCATCGCCGTGCCGACAGGCATGTGGGCCTTGGGCGCGTGCTACTTCTTCGGGATGATGAGCCACCCGATCGAGGGTTGGATCGTCAACTCGCTCGGGCACGCCGTCGGTGGACGAAACTTCGAGACGGAAGACAACTCGCGAAACAATCATCTCGCGGCTTGGTTGATCCTCGGCGAGGGCTTCCAGAACAATCACCATGCCTACCCGGCGTCGGCGAAGTTCTCGTACCAGCCCTGGGAGGTTGACCTGGGCTTTGGGGTGAGTGTGATTCTCGAGAAGCTCGGGGTTCTGGAAATCCAGCGCGCGCTCCTCATCCCCTCACCTCCGACCGTGACCCGACGCTTGGCCAATGGCTAACCAGCCCAAAAAGATCCCACCGACGTTGCCCCAAACATAGCGAGCACTACGAGATTGCGCTGTGGTTTCGTGAGTTGGCGACCGCCGCATCCGAGAGACGAAAGTCGAGCTGCTCCTTTCCGCGAACGACCCCGCTGTCGATGTCCACGAGCCCACGATACGCGACCATCTCGCGCGGTTGACGCCGGGGCCGCACCGTCAGTGTGCGTCGTAGTGCACTTCTTCGACGACCAGCCGGTCGGTGGAGGTGTCGATGCGGGCGTGTTTTACCTGCAGTTTTCCCGCCGCGATGGCGTCGCGAATCGTGGGACGCGCCATGAACTCCTCGACCCGGCGTACGCGCTCGTCCATCAGCGCGGTCAACGCGGGGAACCTCTCCCTCATCTCGGGGTCGGCCGCCGCGCCTTCTGCGGCACAGTCGGTATGGGTCGTGAGTAAGATGATCTTCACACCGTTGATCACCGCAAGCTCGAGCATCTCTTGCTCGGCTGGCCCGAGCACAGAGCCCGCGGTCCGAACGATGTAGTAATAGCGGCGGGCGTCTCCGACCAGCTCGCTCGTATCGATCCGTGCATCCATGCAAGCGAGGATCGCCACGACGGGATGCCGCGCCGTCCGGGGAAAGATGCCGCGCATGCCGGAAGCCAGCTCATTTTGCCGCTCGAGCTCCACCCAGATTTGCTCGGGAGTGATCGACTCGTCGTGCTCGAAGTCGAACTTGCTGAGACGGTCCTGCAAGCGATAGCCGAGGTTGACCAACCCTCCCCCGACCGTGAACTCGAAACGCGGGCTCACCAGGAACGCTGTTAAAAGGCCCAGCAGCAGAAGTCCGATAGCCAGCGCCCAGCCAGCCTTCTTGGTCATAGCTGCGAGGGTACAACGAACGAGCTTCAAATGCTTCGTCGGTCGCGGACAGGCTCTCTAAATTCGCTATGCTCCCTGGACGGAGGTGGCAATCGCTGATGTCGCGTCGCCTACGAGAGATGAGGCAATGATCGAACCACCACCGAAAACGATTTCGCCCGCATGGCATACGCTACCCGTTGACGATGTCTTGTCGCATCTGTCCTCGACCCGCTCACGGCCTGGCGGAAGTCGAAGTTGAGCATCGACTAGCTCTTCACGGCCCGAACGAGCTGGAGGCCGTTGTTCGTGCCTCGCCTTGGGCCATTCTGTTGGAACAGTTCAAGGATGTTCTGATCATCATCCTGCTGATCGCGACCGCGATCTCCGCCTTCCTCGGACACGGCGTCGAGGCCATTGCCATCGCTGTGATCGTGCTGTTCGCCGTGCTGCTGGGCTTCATACAGGAGTATCGAGCGGAACGCGCGATCGAAGCGTTGAGGCAAATGGCCGCACCCACCGCGACGGTGATCCGCGACGGTCAGGAGATCGTGATTCCGGCGCGTGAGCTCGTGCCAGGCGACCTCATTCTATTGCACGCGGGCGACAAGATGGCGGCCGACGCGCGGCTGATCGAGTCGGTCAATCTGCAAGTGGACGAAGCGGCGCTCACGGGCGAATCCGTGCCCGTAGACAAGAACACCGAGCCGCTTGATGGCGAGGACCTGGCCCTCGGCGACCGCACCAATATGGTTTTCGGTGGAACCATCGCCACCTATGGCCGGGGCCGTGCCGTCGTCGTCGGCACCGGCATGAATACCCAGTTCGGTCGGATCGCCCAGATGTTGCAGTCCGTCGAATCCGGCAAGACCCCTCTGCAGCAGAATCTCGATAAGGTGGGTCGTGTCCTGGCTCTAGCAGTACTTGTTGTCGTGGCCGCTATCGTCACGATGGGTGTGCTCCGCGGCCAACCGTTGCTGGAGATGTTCATCTTCGGGATCGCCCTGGCAGTCGCGGCCGTCCCAGAGGCCCTGCCGGCAGTTGTCACCATTTCGTTGGCGATCGGCGTGCAACATATGGTGAAGCGAAACGCCCTCGTGCGCCGCCTGCCCGCCGTCGAAACCTTGGGCAGCACGTCGGTCATCTGCTCGGACAAGACCGGCACGCTGACCAAGGACGAGATGACTGCCCGCAAGCTGTACACGACCGAAAGAACGCTCACAATTTCCGGTAGCGGCTACGAGCCCGAGGGCGCGTTCTCACTGGACGGCTCGGTTGTCGAGCCCTCTCCACAGGAGGCGGAGTTGCTACTGGCCGCCGCACTAGTTTCCGATGCACACCTCGTCCGCGACGACACGCACGGCGGTTGGCACATCAAGGGAGACCCCACCGAAGGCGCAATGATCGTCGCGGCAGCGAAAGCCGGACTGCAAAAGGACGACGTCGATCTCCAGTTCCCCGCGCATTGGCGAGATCCCCTTCACCTCTGAAGCCAAACGGATGACAACTTTGCATTCCATCGCGAGTGGTCAGGTCGCGTACGCCAAGGGCGCGCCGGAGACCATCCTCGATTCGTGCTCTCGGCAATTGACGGGGCGAGGCGAAGTCGCGCTGGGAGGGATGCTGACCGAGACGCGATTCTGGAAGCGGTCCAACAGATGGCTGGCGAGGCCCTCCGCGTGCTAGCAGTGGCCACCAAGGCAGACGCCACGCTCGAAGACGCTGAGCACGATATGACCTTCCTCGGCTTGGTGGGCATGATCGATCCACCACGTCCCGAGGCCAAAGCCGCCATCGAACGATGCGAGCAAGCCGGCATCAGAGTCGTGATGATCACGGGCGACCATCCGCTCACTGCTCAGGCCGTGGCTCGTGAGCTCGGTTTGTTCAAGACGGGGCGCGCGGTGACTGGCGCAGAGCTCGAAGACATGAGCGACGAAGAGCTCGAGCGCGACGTCGAGACCATCGAGGTCTATTCCCGCGTCTCTCCGGCTCACAAGCTTCGGGTGGTCACCGCCCTGCAAGAGCGCGGTCACGTTGCAGCCATGACAGGCGACGGCGTGAACGACGCGCCGGCTCTCAAGAAGGCGGACATCGGGATCGCCATGGGGATCACCGGCACCGACGTGAGCAAAGAAGCCGCCGCGATGACCCTGCTCGACGACAACTTCGCATCGATTGTTGCGGCGGTGGAAGAAGGGCGCGGGATCTTCGAGAACATCAAGAAGTACTTGATGTACCTGCTCTCCTCGAACATCGGTGAGATCGGTCTCATGGCCGGCGCCACGATCGCTGGTTTGCCGCTGCCCTTGACCGCCGTGCAGATCCTCTATGTCAACCTAGCCACCGATGGCTTGCCTGCGCTGGCACTGTCGGTCGACCCCCCCGAAGACGACCTGATGCGGCGACCACCGCGCAACGCGCGTACCGGAATATTCACTCGCCCCGTCGTGATACTGATGATCGTGGGAGGCCTGTGGTCCACAGCAGTGAATCTCGGCCTCTTCACGTGGGCCCTGCGTTCGGGCCGCGGTGTTGCTGAGGCCATGACGATGACTTTCGTGTCCCTGGTGTTGATCCAGTTCTTCAAGGCCTACAACTTCCGCTCCGACCGCCAGTCCATCGTGCATCGGCCATTCGCCAACAAGTGGCTGAACCGCGCCATCCTTTGGGAGCTGGCGCTGTTGCTATTCATCGTGTCCTTTCCACCGCTGCACGAGCCGTTCGGCACCTACGCGTTGTCACAGGAGGACTGGCTGATCGCCATCTGCACAGCCCTGACCATTTCGCCCGTCCTGGAGCTGGCCAAGTGGTGCGAACGGCGCGGTTGGTTCGGAAAGCTGTCCTGACGGTTCATCGGCGTTCGGCCTGAGCGGAGCGCGAAAGTTTTGCGTCCGAGCGGGCGCCCAAATCTCGTCTCTGTCGTGTTATGAGGACCAGATGAGCTTGTGGCAAGCCTGCGTGATCTTCCTTGTGAGCGCTTCGGTTCTGGTGTGGGCCGGCTCTACGCTGGCGGGTTATGCGGATCAAATCGCCGAGCGCACGGGGATGAGCCGGCTCTTCGTCGGCACGATTATGCTGGCATTCGCGACCTCGCTGCCCGAGCTCGTCACCGACATCACCGCGGCCAGGGCGGGAGCACCTGATCTCGCCGTCGGCGATCTGTTTGGCTCCTCGATGGCGAACATGGCCATCCTCGCGATCATCGACCTGCTCTACCGGGGAAGGGTTTGGCCTTCGGTCGAGCTTGGCCACGCCCGGGTAGCTGCGGTCGCCGTCGCGCTGACCTCGATGGCTGCGCTGAGCATCTTCACGCAATCCAGTCTCAAGATCGGATGGGTCGGTCTCACACCGATTCTGATCGCCGTGCTCTACGTCGTGTCGATTGCATGGTTCCGCCGCATGTCGCTCGTGGCGCGGCCGGGCCTCGAGGCGCCCGGAATTCCGATCCAGAAGCCCACCGGATGGAGCAAAAAGGCCGCCCAGCAATCGTTGGCGAGTATCTGGGCCCGCTTTGCGGCGTCGGCCTTCGTGATCTTGGTCAGCGCGCCGTTCGTCACCCTCAGCGTAAAGGCCATCGCCGACGCAACCGGCATCGCCCAGACCTTCCTGGGCGCTGCGATCTTGGCCGTCACCACCTCGCTACCCGAGCTCATCGCCTCGATCGCGGCCGTTCGAATTGGCGCCTACGATATGGCGGTCGGCAATCTCTTTGGCAGCAATGTCGCCAACATGAGCGTACTCCTGTTCGCCGATATCGCCTACACCGAGGGACCGATTCTCGCGGCTGTGGCGCAGACGCAGATCGTGTCGGCGCTCGGTGCGATCTTGCTGATGGCGATCGCAGTGGCTTCCATCGTGGGCGAGTCGGAGACACGCATAAGGAAGCTGGAACCCGACGCCATCGTACTTTTGATCGTCTACGTGGTCATGCTCGTAGCCGTCGCCTTCTACGGCTAGGACTGCGCAGTTCAGTTCAACCTTAGAGCCTGCCCCGCGAATCGATCAAGCAAGCGGTTTCTCCGCGACGATTCTCCAGTTCAAATCTGCAATCTTGGCTTTTTCCGCAGCCGTCCAAGCTTCGCCACCTTTTTGAAGTAGATCAAGCGACTCGTCGACCCATGGAGGCAAAACGCGAATCGCCTCAAGGGCTCTAACGGCTCGTCGACCCATAGAGACCAAATCGCGCTTCTGCTCGCATAGCGGCCAGGCTTCGCCTTTCGAAGGCGCGGAAGTGAAAATTTTGAATCCCGCTCTTTCCAATGCGGCACAGACGTCGGCCGGATACATCGAGTGCGTAGCCGCCAGCGTCGGCAGGAACCTCTTGTGAAGCGTCACATGTTCTTCGTCGTTCCAATCAAAATGAGGGGTCAGCAAATACTCAGAGCAAGCGTATCGCGCTCCGGGTTTCAACACGCGGTACATTTCTCTCGCATGGTCATCCAGCTCCTCCTTCTTGAAGAAGGGCCAAACGGCCCCGAATGAATAGCATCCATCGAAGGTGCCCGATTCGTACTCGAGCGGCTCATGATGGTTACCAACTTTGAAGTGGAGCCGATCGCTCATCTCACATTCCGCGGCCCAGTCGATCGCGCTTTCAATCTGATTCGAATCGATGTTGTAGCCGGATACCTGACCACCGGTTGACGTGGCGAAGTGATACGAGATTCGTCCTCTCCCGCACCCCATATCCAATAGATGGGACTTTCCAGGGTTCTCGAGATTCAGCTCCTTCAACACGAATTGTTCGATCAATAGCTGATTCCCATACAAACCCTCCGATTCGTCCAGCTGTGGCGGGATGTAGAGCTTTTCCACGTCGAAGATCGACAACATGTTGTTCAAGACCCTGTAGTAGTCCGAGACCGCTTGGGTCTCGTCCGCCGTCTCGGTCTTCTCACCAGCTTGCATTCGTTCGAAGAATCGATACGCGTCGACGCAGGCTTGCTTGTCCTCTTCGGGCAACGTTGCCAATCGTTTCAACCCGATGAGCGAGGTCTTGATTCTGTACCAATTCATTCTAGGAATCCCTATCCAGGATAAGTAGGATAAGCCGCGCTTACACTACGCTGCACGCAGACAAGAATCGATGTGTCCGTCGCCATCTGAGCGACAAACGCCTTTGACGTAAGCGCGTCGAGCCCAAGAAAGGGCTTCTACACTCGTTATCTCCTCACAGGAAGGCACAAGATGATTCGACAGATGGGGACACTGGTTTTCGCGCTGAGCTCGCTTGCGGTCGTGCCGGCCCTTGCGCAGGAAGCTGAGCCACCGGCAGAAGCGAAGCCGGCGGACGAGATCGTCGTCGAGATTCTGGGCCTGGAGAATGACAACGGCCAGCTCGGCTGCCGGATCTTCTCCAAGGCGGACGGCTTCCCCGGCAAGAAGGACAAGGCGGACGAGCAGCTTTACAGCAAGTCCAAGTCGAAGAAGGGCGGCTGTACGTTCAAAGGCTACAAGCCGGGCACGTACGCGATCTCGGTCATGCACGATCTCGACAACAGCGGTGACCTCAATACGTCACTGCTTGGAAGGCCGAAAGAGCCATGGGGCGTGTCCAACGACGTGCCCGCGGAGCGTTTCGGCCCGCCTGCCTACAAGGATTGTACGTTCAAGTACGAGGGCGGAAAGAAGGTCATCAAGATCAAGCTTCAGCACTAGTTCTGCGGCATCTCCAACCGCAGCTCGACCTCCTCAGGCTACTGCGGGTTCCACGGGTCGCGGCCCGTTTAGTGTTCCATTCGTTCCACTTCCACACGCGTGCCACGATCGGGGCATCCGGGGGCTCCCATCAAGATGGTCGGTTGCAGGTGAAAATACCCGCCGGCCAGGTGTAGGGGGTTCATGGGGCTCGGAGTGAGGGTTTGGTGCGACTTCTGGCCGCGGAACTGAAAGGGTTCCCAGGCGTGGTAGACGATCACCTGCCCGGGGCGAACGTTGGGCGCCACCTTGGCGCGGATCTCGAAAGTGCCGATGTCGTTGTGCACGCGAACGGGATCTCCATCCTCGATGCCGCGCGCCTTCGCGTCTATCGGGCCGAGATAGACGATGGGCTCCCCGCGCTGAAGGTTGAGCAAGTGCTTCTCGTCTCGCCACGAAGCATGAATCGACCAGCGGTTATGCCCGCCCGTCATCTGCAGGGGGTAGTCGCCGCCGATCGCCGGGTTGTCCTTGTGAATCGGGAGCACTTCGCCCAGCTCTTCGAAGAACTCGTGGTCGATGTAGAATTGCATGCGCCGCGTGAGCGTCGGCCAGGGCTCCTTCTTCTTCGTGTGCGAGGTATTTGCGGTGATGGTCTCACCGGGCTCGATGTCCGTGGCGTGGCCGACTTGTGAGATACCCATGCCGACACCGGTGTAGCGCGCGTAGCCCTTCTCCTTGAGCTCCTCCCAGCCGACGCCGCCGAGGTTGCTCGTGACGGAGAGGATCTCTTCGAGAAACTCCTCCGTGTTCTCTTCGGTGTAGCGGCCACCGAAGGTGAACTCGTCGTATACACGGTCCAGTCGTCGCACCTCACCGGCGCGATCGGTGAATTCGGGGATTCCCCGTTCGATGGCGCGCTGCTGCACCATCTTGAGGAAGAGGCAGTGAAACTCCCAATCCGGCTTCGACTCGCCCAGCGGCTCGACGGTGCGCGTCGTGACGTGGCAGAAGGGGGTGATGGGGGACCCCCAGGTGATGTCGTCCTTCTCGTACCAGCCCGCAGCCGGAAATACGTAGTCGCTGTACCGAGCCGTATTGCTCATTCGCCAATCGACCGTCACCAGCAAATCGAGCTTGGGGAGGAGGTGATCGATCATGCGATCGTAACCACGCACGCGTCGCAGCATGTTTCCGCCGACCTCGAAGAGCATGCGCGGCGGCGTCTTGGGTATGACCTGCCAGCCCTTGGAGACGGCCTCGTCGAAATACTCTTTGAACTCTCGCTTGACCCAGGGGTCCCACTGCTTGGCACTACCGTAGAGCTCCTTGAGCCCGCCGTAGAGATAGAGGAACAGCGGAGCCGAGATGTAGCGCCCCGAGAGGTAGTCCCTGCGGCCCATTTCGTAGAGCACCATCTCCGTGGAGTAGCCTTTGAACTTGAGCTTGAGCACCTCGGGCGCGCTTTTTAGCGCGAGCGCGGCGAGGCCCCACTTGGGAGAGAGCTTACCGCTCGTGACGCTTAGCGCGTCGGCTCCATCGATGGAGAGGTAGGGGAAAGCGCTGATGCCCGCGCCCTTCTTGCCGATTTGTCCGGCTAGCGCAAAGGCCAGGATCTGCCCGCGCTCCATCTCGAGACCGTGGTAGTACTTGGAGAAGTTGGTTTGGCTGATCGACGAAGCCGCCTTCGCGCCGGCGAGCGCGCGCGCCAGCTTACGGATCTGCTTGGGGCGGGTTCCGGTGATCTTCGAGGCCGCCTCCGGCGTGTACTGCGCGACGTGTTTGCGCAGCAGCTGGAAGACGGGGGTGACGGTCACCTCGCCCGCCAAAGTATGCACGCGGTACTCTCCTTCGAGAGCGGGGTCGACCTCCTTCAGCTTCAGGCTTCGGTGCGGCGCCTCGACCACTTCTCCGCGGACGCGGTCGAAGAGGAAGAAGCGGTCCTCTGCACCGCCTTTCCGCATGTCCTGTTCGCGTAAGAACTTTCCATTGTCGGTTCGCACCAGGAACGGCAAGTCGGTCTGCTCGACGATGAAGCGGGCATCGTAGATATTTTCTTCGATCATCACGTGCGCCAGGGAGAGCCCCAACGCGGCGTCGGTGCCGACATTCACGGGGATCCACTCATCGGCGTGAACCCCCGAGGCGTTCAAGTCGGGCGTGATCGCGATGATGTGCGCGCCATTATAACGCGCCTCGTTGATGAAGTGGGCGTTGGGAATCTGCGTATAGGTGGGGTTGCCGCCCCAAATCAGGATGAGGTCGGAGTAGAAGAGGTCGTCGTAGGATCCCTGGTAACAGATCTTCCCCGTCGTCGTGGTCGCGCCGGGGTATTGGTCTCCGATCTCGCTATTGGCCTCGAGCATCGGCGTATCCAGCACGCTGACCGTTCGGGTGAGCCCCAGCCCGTGGCAGCCGTTGGTGACGGCCGTGCCCATGTCCCAGTAGATGGACCCCGGTCCATCCTCCTTGATGGCGTCGATGGTCGCATCGGCAACCTCGCGCAGCGCCTGCTCCCAGCTAATTCGTTTCCACTTCCCTTCGCCGCGCGCCCCCACTCGTTTGAGCGGGTAACGCAAGCGCGAGGCGTCGTACATACGTTCGGAGTAGCAGGCGCCCTTCTGGCAACCGCGCGGATTGTAGTCGGGGACCTCGGGGTTGGTCTGCGGGTAGTCGCCGACTTGCTCTTCGCGCCACACGATGCCGTCCTTCACGTACACGTTCCAGGCGCAGCCACGCTGGAACGCACAGTTGATGTAGTGCGTGCTCTTGGCGACGCGGTCCCAGCGCCACTGTTCACGGTAGAGATCTGCCCAGCCTTCGTAGCCCTGTGCAGCCGACCATCCCTTGCGCGCATGCGCCTCTGGAGCACGCAGCGAAAGACTGCCGAGGGAAAGCGTCAACGCCACGCCGCCGCTGCCCTTGAGGAAGGCCCGGCGGCTGAAGCCATATCGACGCAATGGGTCGTCTTCGGTCATGCACCCATCTGTAGCACATGGATTGCAGCGATGAGTTCTAGTGGACTCCGTGCTGATAGCCGCTACAAACGCGCGTGATGCGTCTGCGGCTCGGACAGCAACAATGACGTCTCGTCGCTGAGGAGTGGACACCATGTCAGGCAAGATTCTCGTTTATGGATCGTACGGATACGTCGGCGATTTGGTGGCTCGGTTCGCCAAAGAGGATGGCGTCGATGTGGTGCTTTGTGGGCGCAATGCGGAGCGGCTCCGCGAGCAAGCGGACCGTTACGGCTTCGACTCCCTGCCCGCCGACCTGTCGGATCCAGAATCGATTCGAAATGCCCTTCGCGACAAGGACGTCGTGGTCCATTGCGCGGGGCCCTTCTCGCATACCTACGAGGCGATGGCGCGGGCATGCTTCGACACGCAGACGCACTACATCGACATCAGCGGGGAATCTGAGGTGTTCGAAGGCCTCTGGGCGATGGACGAGGAAGCCAAGCGCGCGGGCATCATGTTGCTCCCGGGAACGGGTTTCGATGTCATCCCCTCGGACTGTCTTGCCGCGCACCTGAAGTCGCGCTGCCCCGAGGCTACGCACCTGGAGCTCGCCTTTCGCGGCGAGGGCGGCGGTGTCTCCCATGGCACCGCAACGACTATGCTGGAGAGCATGAGCCAAACCGGCATCGTGCGTCGAGATGGCAAGGTGGTGGAGGTCCCTGCGGGGTGGAAGACGCGCATGGTCGACTTCGGCGACGGCCGGCCCGCGCACACCATGACGGTCCCGTGGGGCGACGTCATCACGGCCTACAAGAGCACGGGCATCCCGAACATCATGGTCTACATCGCCATGCCTGCAGGAGCCACGCGCGTGCTGCGGCTCATACGGCCTCTGCTGCCCCTTCTCGGGACGCGCCCGGTACAGAACTTCATCAAGAAGCGCATCGACGCCGCCCCTGCGGGGCCAGATGACCAAGCGCGCGCGGCCGCTTATCTCGACTTCTGGGGTGAGGCACGGGCGGCAGACGGACAGACCGTCGTGTCGCGCGTGCGCACGCCGGACGGCTACACATTGACGGCGCGTATGTCGTTGAGCATCGCCCAGAAGATTTGCAACGGCCAGCACACGTCGGGATTCCAGACGCCATCCACGGCTTATGGCAAAGACCTGATCCTGGAGTCGCCGGGCACCGAGTGGGTCGACGAGTAGCCTCCAACGCGACGGGGAGAAACGGACGGAAGGAGATCGCGATGAGTGAAAATATGCTTCGCGGGATCTGCGCGGACCGCTACCGGCCGGAAAAGATACCCGAGTCCGTCGACACGATCGTGATCGGCAGCGGGATGAGCGGACTGAGCTGTGCTGCAGTGCTGTCTCGCATGGGACAGCGCGTGCTGGTGCTCGAGCAGCACTACGTGGCTGGCGGTGGCTCGCACATGTTCCAACTCAAGGGAGGGCTGCACTTCGATTCAGGCCTCCACTACCTGGTGCCCTACTCGGGGCTTCTCATGTGGCTCGCCACCGGTGGCGACGAGATGCCCCTGCGCTTCGAGCGCATGGGCGAGCCGGACGGCACCTTCGACCGCATCGCGGTCGGAAACGAACCGCCCTTCGCCATCAAGCACGGCGAGGCCCACCTGCCCGACCTGTACGCGCGCTTTCCCGAGCGCCGTGCGGAGATCGACGAATACCTTCGAATCTCCGAGCAGGTGCTGAAGCGCTTTCCGCTCTTCGTGATGTCGAAGGCGTTCCCGACTTGGCTCCAGAAACCTTGGCATCGCTTCGTCCTGGGTGAGACCTGGCGCCGCTACGCCGGTCGCAGTTTCCGCGAGGTCCTCGAAGAGACTACGGATGAGCCCGTGCTGGCCGGAATACTGGCTGGCCAATGGATGGACACCGGCTCGCCACCTGACCGCGCAAGCTTCCTCCTAGGCGCGTGCGTCGGACGTGGACTGGCGATCGAGGGAGGAGCCTACCCGGTGGGCGGCTCTCAGGAGATGGCGAAGTGCCTCGTGCCTGTGATCACAGAGGCTGGTGGACGCGTGCTCGTGCGGGCCGCAGTCGAGGAGATCCTCGTGGACGCGGCGGGCCAGCGTACGACTGGCGTGCGTCTCGCCGACGGCACTGTGGTCCCGTGCAAACGGGTGGTCTCGAGCGTTGGCTACCACAACACATTTGGAAAGCTCGTCCCCGAGGGTGTGACCACACGCCTCGAGATTCCGCGGCGACTCCCCATCGGCAACTCCTGCGGCTTCATCACGGCCAACATCGGCCTGCGCGGAAACGCGGAAGACCTGGGGCTCACCTGCGCCAATCTTTGGTACCACCCCACCCGCGAGGATGGGGACATGTTCGGCGCCATCAACGACTTCATGGCCAATCCCACGGACCCGGCTCGCGATCCGACGATCATGGTGACCTTTCCGTCGATCAAAGATGGCCAGGGTGCGGAGACCTACGGCGACAAGACGACGTGCCAGATCCTGTCCACGGCCGAGCACGCCTGGTTCGAGCAGTACGCGAAGCATCCAACTCGCCGCCGCGGAGACGAGTACAAGGAATTCAAACGCGAATGGGGCGAACGGCTGGTGGCCCTGCTGCTGCGCTTCTACCCACAACTCGAGGGGAAGATCGACCTCGTCGATGTCTCGACCCCGCTATCGATCGCGCACTACCTGGGCTCCGACGAGGGTGGCGCAGTGGGGCTCGACCACACCCCCGAGCGCTTCACCGACTGGACTCTGATCGAACGACTCGATGCGCAAACGCCGATCGACGGCCTCTGGCTGACGGGCCAGGACACGGTCACCTGCGGTCAGCCGATGGTGCAGGCTGCGGGCTTGATCACGGCGTTCCGTATGCTGGGCGTCCAGCAGTCGCTGCGGTACCTCGGGCGAACATTGCCGCCGATCTTGCGGAGCTTCGCTCGCTCGCGCGGATCTTCTTGCTACAACGCAAGGAGCCCAAGATGAGCACACCCACCCGAAGCCCATGGCAGAAGCAAGCGCCGCCGCCGCCGACGGTAAGTGGTGGTGCTCCGCTGGTCGGACATGCGCTGGAGTTCATGCGTGACCCGCACCGGGTCATCCGTCGCGGCTACGCCGAGCACGGTCCGGTCTTCTCGGTCGACCTGGGGCGCAAGACGGCGGTGTTCCTCGTGGGGCCCGAGTACCACAGGTTCTTCTTCAGGGAGACCGACCGCATCTTCTCGATTCGTCAGGGCTACGAAACCCTGATGAAGATGTTCGACAAGAGAATGCTCTTCTTCGCGCACCTCACCGAATATCAGGAGCAGATGAAGGTCGTCATGCCCCTCTTCCAAAACAACGACCGATTCACGGAGCTGATGGTCGACGAGGTGGACGACTTCATGGAGAACGACCTCGGTGAAGAGGGTGAGATCGACGTCACCGCGGCTTTTGGCCCGCTGGTCATGCACGTCGCCGCGCGCGCCTTTTTCGGTGAAGAGTTCCGGCGAAGGTTGGGCCCGGAGTACTTCGCCGTATTTCGGACCTTCGCGCTCGGTGCGGACGTGGTGCTTCCCTCCTGGCTCCCCCTGCCCAAGTTTCGAAGGAGCGCCGAAGCGAAGCATCGCATCGAGTCGATGATCTATGACCTGATTCAGGAACGGCGCGCGCACCCGCTCGAGCCCAAGGATTTGTTCCAAGAGTTCATCGAGTCCACCTATTACAGTGGCCAGCCGCTGCCGGACCATCTCCTCGTCAGCATGCTGCTCTTCATCCCCTGGGCGGGTCACGAGACGACCGTCGGACACACCAGTTGGACGCTCATCGAGCTCTTGCGCCACGAAGGCTACTTGGCGCGCGTCCAGGCGGAGCTCTCCGAGGTGCTCGGCGAAACGCCAGTCTACTCGTCGGAGAACCTGAAGAAGCTCAAGACGCTGGACTGGGCGGTCAAAGAGACGGAACGCATGCATCCGGCGGCGCACATGTACATGCGGGGTGTGCGCGATGATTTCGACATTGACGGCTACGAGGTCGCGGAAGGCTCCATGGTGTTCGTGGTGCCTCAAGTGGCCCATCGCCTCCCGGAGGTTTTCGCGGATCCAGACCGGTACGACCCGCTACGATTCGCGCCGGACCGCGCCGAGGATGCGACGCCCTACAGCCTGATCGGGTTTGGCGGCGGCGTACACCGTTGCGCCGGCGTAAACTTCGCCAAGCTCGAGATGAAGATCATCATGGCGAAGCTATTGCAGAACTACGAGATCACGCTCTTGGACGAGAACCCGAGACCCCTGCCAGGCACCCAGACCAAGTGGCCAGAGAGCCCGTGCCGCATTCGGTACGCAAAGATCTAGTCGGACGCGGTCTTCGAGTCGTAGGTCCCGAGGAAGTTCGCCTTCCACGGGCCGACGCCGGTTATCTGCAGCACAGCCGGCCCGTCGGTGAGCACGAAATGATGCGCATCCTTGGCGTTGACGTAGTAGTCGCCCGGACCGAACCAGGTGACGTTCTCGCGGTCGATTTCGTCGCCGAAGCCCACGCCGACCTTTCCTTCCAAGATCGTCACGCGCTCGTTGCGGGGGTGCCAATGGGGCTTCATCTCAAACTCGCTGCCGGTTCGAAATCGAACCGTGAACAACATTGCTTGTTTGGGATCGCCCTCGAGAACCGCCATCTCACAGGCAGGGGGGAGGGTGGCTGGACACGGCGCCCATGCAATCTCGTCGGCGCGTGAAGCACTTTGCTTCTCACCCTCGGCAAACCCAGCCTCTTGGATGCTTGCTTCGGGGCAGCTTGGCGTCGCTTGCGATGCAGCACACCCCGAAGTGAGGGCGAGGAGAGCAAACGAGGGGACGAAGATCGCATGATGCATGACGGAGGCGTTCCTATTTACTAGCTACTCTCTACAGCATCGAGGTTGGCTAAAACGGAATCCGCATGAGCGAGATCGCGCGGCCGGCGGCGGTGCCCCACAAGAACTTGATGAACTTCTGGAAGCCGTCGTCCTGGCTATTGTCGCGGGGGAAGACACCGGCGGTCTGCTTGCCCCCGAAGCGATCGACCTGCACCGGCTGTGCGTGGCAATAGCTGCGCAGGCCGGTGGGGCCGTTCACTTGGCCGATGCCGCTGGCCTTGCGCCCGCCGAAGGGCGCCTCGATGGTGCCATAGGTCTGCGGGAAGTCGTTCACGTCCACACTGCCCGTGTCGATGCGCTTGGCGATCTCGACACCACGCTCCACGTCCTTGGTCCAGACGCTGCCCGTGAGACCGTACTTGGAATCATTGACCAGCCGAAGCGCTTCTTCTTCGTCCTTCACGCGGATGATGTTCATGACTGGTCCGAAGGTCTCTTCGGCCAAGCTCCGCATCTCGGTCGTCACATCTGTGAGCACGGTGGCTTCGTAATAGAGGCCCTTCAAGCCCGGGGCGGGCTGGCCGCCACAGAGCACCTGGGCGCCCTTGGCCCGAGCATCCTCGACATGCTCCTTTACGGTCTCGAACTGTGCCTCGGTGTAGAGTGCACCCATATCGAACTCGCCCTCAGTGTTCAGGCGCAGCTTCGAGGCGATGGCCACCACCTTCTCGATGAAGTCGTCGGCCACGCTCTCGACCACGTAGACGCGTTCGATTCCACCACAGTACTGGCCTGCGTTGAAGAAGTTCCCGGCCACACCGCCAGCGGCCGCGCGGTCGAGGTCGGCATCGTGGCACACGATCATCGCGTTCTTGCCGCCGAGCTCGAGGCTGCAGGGGATCAAGCGCTCGGCGCAGCACTTGGCTACGTGTTTCCCCACACCCTCGCTGCCCGTGAAACTGATCTTGTTGACGCCTACTTCGAGCAGGGCCTGGCCGGTACGGCTATCGCCCTGAATCAGATTGAAGACGCCTTCCGGAAGCCCGGCGGCTTCCAAGAGCTTCTTCACCGTTTCGCCACCGGAGAAGGCCGTGGCGGAGGAGGGCTTGAGCATCACGGTGTTACCCGCCATCAGCGCTTGGATGGTCGGGTTGAGGGATAGGATGAAGGGGCCGTTCCAGGGGCTGATCACGCCCACCACGCCGACGGGCTTGTAGTAGACGGTGCACTTCTTGCCGACGCCGACGAGGCCGTGCAGGGTCTTGCGCTCGGGCCGGAGGATCTTCTCCGACTTCTTGGCGTAGTAGTGTAGGGCGTCGCAGGCGGCGAAGACGTCCATCATCAGAAATTCGTTGCGCGTCTTCGGCGTCTCCTTGAGCGAGACATCCATGAATTCGTCGATGTTGTTCACCAGGTAGTCGAGGGCGCGCATCATGTAGGCGCCGCGCTCCTTTACGCTGAGGGCCGCCCAAGCGGGCTGCGCCTTTTTGGCTGTCTCGAAGGCAGCCTTCACGTCGTCATCGGACATGCACTCGATCTCGCCGATGGGCTCGTAGTCGGCGGGGCTGAGGAGTTGGATACGGCGCCGAGCACCTTCAGGAGTTTCGAGTTTCTTAACGATGGCCATGGTGCTCCCTCTTTTGCCTGTTCAGGAATCTACTTCTAGTCTGAAGATTTGTTGGTTGTTGTCTCGATAGCGGATTTTCACCATCGCGTCACCGTGCGCCGATGGCGTCACTACGCTGGCGGTGCGAAACCACGAAATCGTTCGATTAGCTGCCCTCGTGTCTTGACACCCAGTTTCCGCATCGCGCGGCCTAGCGCACTCGAGGCCGAGCTGCTCGAGATGCCGAGCCGGTAGCCGATGAGCTTCACGCTGTCGCCGGTCATCGCGTACGTCGCCACGAGATTTTCACGCTCGGAAAGCCCCCGCGGATCGCTCACGCGGGGCGCATTCGGCAATGCGAGCACGAAGCGCCGGCCGTCGCTGTCGAACCAGTCGACCAGTGACCAGCGGCCCTTGGTCAAGCTGTGCCACATTTCGATCGCGGATGCGGGATCGCTGCTTCGGATCTTGCTTCGCGCCAGGTCGATTCGAACCGCCGCCTCGCGAAGAGCCTTCCCCGCCTCCCGTTCCTCCGCGTGACCTATCGCATCGGCGAGTCGGTCGCGCGTTGGGTCGATGACAGCTTCAGCGTTGCGGGGCAGCCCAGTGGTGACTTCCGGAGCACAGAGGGCGCGGCGCAGGCGGTGGCCTGCCGCCAGATGGGCACCGACCATTTGCCAGAGCTCGCGTTGTCGGCCCCTGAGAGTAGTGACTTCCGGAAGGAGGGAAGTCACCAACAAGCCAAGGCCGTTGGGATCCACGGCGGTGATGCCAAACGCGTCTCGAACACCTTCGACGTGCCGTGCATAGGCCTCCAAGACTTCTGGATGGTCCGCCGCTGCCTCGGAAAGAGTCGTGACGAGGCCAGGGCGCATCAGCTCTGCATAGACCTCGCGTGGCCACTCGGCCGCCACGCGATCGATCCGCGCCAAGAGATCGGGAGGACCCGAGGCGGCGAACTTCTGGTGAACGAGGAAGTCGGGCGCATTGGGATCGCGCGTGTATGTTGCGGCAGCCACGCCCAACCCGTGGTCTAGGAGCGGAAGCCCAATCTGTAGAAGATTCGGTATCCACGCCGCGTCCTCCATGTCGAGGTCGTAAACCGCCTCGACCAGCTCAATCAGAGTTGAATCGGCTTTCTTCATGACAACGTCGCAGCCCAGCCGCCTGACTCTAGGGGCAAGATGCCGTATCGGCTAGGCATCCGCGTAAGGATCAACCTTAGCTCCGCTCGACAGGGGCAAGCGTATCCATCATGAGTGCGATTCGGATTGGCCCGGATCGATGAACACTGAAATCAAGACCAGCGACAACCTACGCGGCGTGCGCTACGAGATACGCGGGCAGCTGGCGCAGCGCGCGCACGAGATGGAGCGTCAGGGCTACGAAATCATCTCGATGAACATCGGGAACCCTGGTCTGTTCGGCTTCCGTACGCCGGAAACCATGCGCATGGCCATGATTGAGAACCTCGCCACCAGCGAGGCATACTGCCACCAGAAAGGCATCTTCCCGGCGCGCGAAGCGGTGGTGATGCAGCAGCAGGAACGCGGCGTCATGAACGTGACGGCCGAGCATGTGTTCATCGGCAACGGCGTCAGCGAACTGATTGATCTGACCTTGCGCGCCCTGCTCAACGACGGCGACGAAGTACTGATACCGAGCCCCGACTATCCGTTGTGGACCGCTGCGGTAACGCTGAACGGTGCCAAGGCGGTGCATTACCCGTGTCCACCGGAGAAGGAGTTTCAGCCCGACCTCGATGTGCTGGCCACCCTGATTACTCCGCGAACCCGCGCGATCGTCATCATCAACCCGAACAACCCGACTGGCGCTGTGTACAGCCGCGAGGTGCTCGAGGCGATGGTCGCGCTCGCCGAAAAGCACAGCCTCGTTGTCTTCAGCGACGAAATCTACGACGGCATGGTGTATGACGACGCCGAGTTCATCCCGGTCGCGCCGCTGGTGAAGAACACCCTGTGCGGCACGTTCAGCGGGTTGTCCAAGGTCTACCGTGCCTGTGGTTTTCGCGTGGGCTGGGTGGCGTTCAACGGTACCAATGAGCTTGCCGCGGACTACCTGCATGGTCTCGATCTACTGGCGTCGCTGCGTTTGTGTAGCAACGTGCCCGGACAGTGGGGCGTGCAGACGGCCTTGGGTGGTTACCAGAGCCTGAAGAAACTGATTCGTCCGGGTGGGCGCTTGTACGAGTCTCGCCAAGCCGTCATCAGGGGCGTCGAAGCCAGCGACTACCTGAACCTCCTAGCGCCCGGCGGTTCGATGTATGCGTTCGTCGGTGCCAACACGGACAAACTGCCCGGGTTCGATGACGAGGCATTCGCGATGGAGTTGCTGGAGACGCAGCACGTGCTCGTGGCGCCAGGTTCCAGCTTCAACGTCGATTATCGCAACTACTTCCGCATCACGATTCTGCCGCAAGCGAAGGTCATCGACGACGTCTTCCAGCGGATGGAGAAAGTCCTTGCGGGACACGAACCTCCTGGCGTTCGACCCTGAGCCTGCTGCGGAGTGCTCACCGCCTACGCCGCGGACGGAGAGGCCGAGGCGTTGTGCCTCTCGGTTGAGGCGTGTCAGGTCGCTGCCGTTGGAAGTAAGCCCCTGGCAGTTTCATGTGGAGGCTCGCACGCATGCCTGCGCCGAGGTTTGTCGGGCACGAGGTGACGTTGCCATAGGTGGGGGATGTGGCGAACGGGGGCAGTAGGTTGGTCAGCGCTGCGAGGCCCGAGCGCAGGCGTTCAAACAAGACATTGAGATTGCCGCCGTGCAGCATGGCGATGATGCGCAGGTGATCTTCTTCTCCGACCCAGACCAAGAGATCGTCATCGCGTGACACGTACATGCCCCGGCCATGGGGCCAGTCGCCGCTGATGCCCGCACCGTTCAGGTATGGATCGGCGCTCATGTCCTTGAACATTTGATGAGCTCTTACGCGATGCTCGTATTCGTCTGCATCCACTTCATGGGGTGAACCGGGGGTAATCGAAAGGTAGTGGCCGCCAAATGCTGGGTCTTCGATCAGCTTGGCGAAAGCTTGTACGGCGAGACGTTCAAAAGCCACGCGCTGCTCTCTGCTCATCGCGCCGGGCAAGGGGAACGTTGCAACATTGCGCGCCACCCGCACGCGCATCGAGACGTCCTCGAGGCGTCTGTCAATTTCCCCAAGATCACACGCGGTGCGGCTTGTATCCCAATCATGCTGTTGGGCGATTTCGCTGTCGGCTGGAATGCCGTGTGCATCGCGGATCATCGGGTCGAGCATCGTTGAGAAGTGATCGTAATCCTGTGGGTTCATCGCGTAGGCGCCCATCTTGCTATCTGGATTTTCGACCCCGGAGGCAATGATCTTCGTCAGCCGCTGGCGTGAGTCCTCATCGAGAGAGAGGAAATACTCGGCACTAAAATGCCGCGCCATCAGGTTTTCTGGGTGGGCCTGTTGGATGGCCTTGATCTTCTCGATGAGCTGCTGGTCTGTCATGTCGCTATTCTTCGTCCTGGAAAGATCTGTACTACGATTTCGCCGCCAGGGCCGGGGGATGGAGCAGACCGAACGAAAGCATTGGATGGGTCCAGCGGGAGTCGCGCTGACGTTGGGGCTGACTTCGTTGCTGGCGAGCAGGGCTGGGCTGGCGGGGAGTTGGGTTGGAGACGACTGGCACATGGTCGGCAACTATCTCTACGGGGATTGGGCCCAGCTCGGCGCGGTGTTCGAGCACAATGCAGCTCACTACTTGTTCACCGAGAGCAAGGTGGGTCCGTATCGACCCGTGACGATGTTGTCCCTGCTTGCGACGCATCTGTTGGTTCCGGAGCCCTGGCTTCACCACCTGGTCAGTTGGCTCCTGCACGTCCTGACTGCGCTTCTCCTTTTCGTGGTTCTTCGGCACATGCTGCATCGTCCCGAGCAGACGTCGGGCAGAGCTGGCGACGCCCTCTCCGCGTTTCTCGCTGGCATCTTTCTTCTGAGTCCGGTTCACGTCGAAGCGTACGTGTGGATCAACGGACGATCGGATCTGCTTGGCGGGCTCTGGCTCGTGGCGCTCGCGTTCCTGTTGCACAGTCCTCGAGTCGAGTCCTCGCGGCGACTCGGCCCGGCTCTCCTCATCGGTCTCGTGGCATTCCTTGGAGCGAGCTCGAAGCTTCCGTTCGCGATCGCGGCCGCAGCGGGTTGGCTTGCGTGGGTCGTTCGCGACAGGTCGCCCCTCCGCTGGATTTTCGGCGTGGCCATCTTTGGTGGGGTCGGCGCGCACCTCGTGCTTCGAGCCTTCTTTGCACCCTTTGGCGGCGAGCTTGGAACTTCGCAGAGCATCTTGCTCGACCAAGGTGTGTGGCTGGCGCTGCCCAAGCTCTTTGGCCGAGGCCTGGTCGCCTTGGTGGCGCTGCGGGCGGAGGCGATGCAGTCGCTCTCCTGGACTCTGTTCGGTCCCTGGTCGTTTTACGATGGGCTCGGCCTGGTGCTGATCGCTCTCGTGCTTCTCGCTCTGTTCAGACGTCGCGACTGGCCTAGCTTGATTTATTTTGTCGGAGCGTTCTTGACCCTCGCGCCCGTGGTCGTGGTGTCGCGCTCGTTCTGGATGGGCTTCGACCGGTATCTCTACATGCCGTCGGTGCTTCTGCTGCTCGCCGCCGCCCAGGTGTCGCTCCACGGGCCCCGTGAGGCATCGGAGAGGCGGAGGCTTGTGTATCGCGTCCTCGGGGTAGCATTACTCGTCGTGGCCGCTGTCGGCACGCGTGAAGCGAGCGGGGCCTACGCAAGCCAGGAAGCGTTCGATGAAGCCCTGCTTCGCGACCACTCCGACGACCCTACCATCCACTATTACTTCGCCCGGGCCGCCAACCGTTCTGGGGATGAGGCCGGCCTTCGTGAGCGACTCTCCGCGATGCCGCCACTCCCCTGGCCGAGACCGATCATCGCGCCCACCTACGAGTTGGCGCTCAAGATCTCCGATACCCCGAGGGCGCACCAAGCCATCGATGCCCTCGTAGCATCCACAGACGACGGAGTCTCCTGCGTCGAGATTCGGCAGCAACTCGAGGTCTGGCGCGACCGCGGTCCAAACCCCTCGGTCGACGACGCCCTGGCCGCCGCCCACAACAAGCTGCATTGCACGCCCTAACCAGGTGCCTGCAGCTCGTGCGAAAAGCGCCTCGAAGCGACTTTCTCGGGACGAAGACGGGCTTTTGAAGTACCTACCCCAGAGCCAGCAGGAGATCGGTCATGAGCTCAGAAGTTGTTTTGATTACGGGATGCGCGTCGGGGATCGGCAAGGCGACCGCCGAGGAGGCAGCCCGGCGTGGGCATCGGGTGATTGGCACGGATCGCTGCGCGGAGCTCTTGAACGATGTGCCGGACTCGGCCGCGATCAAGTTGGTTTTGGATGTGACACAGACAGAGACTGTCGTGGCGGCGATCGCGCAAGCGCAGCAAGAAGTCGGGCCGATCACGGCGCTTGTGAACAATGCTGGGTTTCTTCAGGCGGGGCCGATCGAGCTGATATCCGAAGAGCAGGTGCGGCAGCAGTTCGAAGTGAACGTCTTTGGTGCGTTGCGGCTGATTCGCGAAGTACTGCCCGGGATGCGCGAGCAGGGCGCGGGCACGATCGTAAACGTGGCCTCCGTTCTTGGCCGTGTGTCGCTTCCTTTTTGCGGCATGTACTGCGCTTCGAAATACGCGGTCGAAGGGTTCTCGGATGCGCTGCGCATGGAAGTGAAGCCGTTCGGCGTGCGCGTCGTCTTGATCGAGCCGGGTTGGATCAAGAGCAAGTTCTTCGACACCGCCGTTGAGCGCAGTGACGAGCGCTGGAAATCGGAGAGCGCCTATGCCGAAGCGCTGCAGGCGGCCGAAGCTTCACAGGGAAAGTTGAAGAATTGGGAGGGCGTTCCGCAGGATGTCGCTACCGTCGTCGTCGATGCGATCGAAGCCACCGATCCGAAGGCACGCTACCAAGTGACCTTCTTGGCGAAGCTTCTCCCCGTCATGCACCGGCTCTTCCCGACGCGCTGGATGGACAAGTTCAACACGAGCTCTTGACGTGCCTCGTTATCCCACCACAGACATGTGCAACGGCGCCCTGCTCGAAGCCTTCGAGCCCACCGCCCGCGCTAGCGACGTCTTCTGCGCCACGGCTGCCAAGTGCGGTCAAACCTGGCTCCTGACGCTGATGCACCACCTTCGCACACGCGGGCACGATCCGACCCTGGCCGGAGGCGACCTGCTCGAGCTAATACCCTGGCTGGAGCTGCCGCGGAAACGACCCGCAGACGACGGACCGTATCAAGTGGAGGACCGCCTGTCTGAGCTCGAGGCATTCCCGGATCCACGCGTCTTTAAGATGCACGTTCTGTGGGACGAGATTCCCCGCCCCGCCGGGTTCGACCTCCCGTGTCGTCACGATCACTCGCGACCCTCGCGACGATTCCCTACTCGATGTTTCGCCATGCCCTCGGGAGTCGACGTGGGCCCGACATCGCTGACGATTTCGACGCTTACTTCGACCGCTGGATGGAGTTTGGGTACTACTTCAAGGTGGTGCGATCGTTTTGGCCCCGCCGCGACGACGCTTCGCTGTTGTGGCTTCGCTACGAGGATCTACAACGCGACCTCGAGAGCGAGGCCTGGCGTCTGGTGCGATTCCTCGACTGGCCAGTGAGCGAGGCGGAGATGGCACAGGTCTTACCGCTCGTCAGCTTCGATCACATGCGGGCCACCGAGGACGCCAAGTTGACGCGCGACGGGAAGAGCTATTGGAAGGACGGTTCCAGGTTCTTCCGCGAGGGTGGGGTGGGCAAGAATCGCAGCCGGCTTTCGGATGAACAGGAGCACTGCCTCGTCGATCGCGTGCGCGCCGAATTCGAGCCCGAATGCTGCGACTTCGTCATGAGCTTGCCGTGACCTCCACGACGCCTTCGGTGTTTGCGCAGCTTTTTCCCCCGGATGGGCAACGGGCGGAGGTCGTGTACGAAGACTCGGGCCTCACTGTGCTACGAGAATACGAGATGAACCCCTAGGTCCGAGATGTCATCGCAATACGTGCATCCAGTCCAGATCTACTACGAGGACACCGACCACTCCGGGGTGGTCTACCACGCGAACTACCTCAAGTACTTCGAGCGCGCGCGCGAGCATATCTTCGGCGTCGACGAGCTCGTCCGCCTCTCCACCGACGAAGGCATCGGCTTCGTCGTATACAAGGCCGAGATCACCTTCAAGGCAGGCGCGGCGTTCGGTGACACCGTCGACGTGCTGACCCGTGTCGAGAAGGAGAGCGTCTACCGCCTCCTCTTCCATCAGGACGTCTACCGCCCGCGCGACCAGAAAGTGCTCGTCGAGGGGCTCGTTCACCTCGTTTGCGTAGACGCCGAGAAGAAGCTCGTCCCGCTCCCGGCTAGCGTCCTGGCACGATTGAAGGGCTAGATCGGGACGCCGTGGGACAGGTCGTCGGGCAGATGAAGCGCGTCGGATACGAGGTGTCAAGAGGTATCATCGCTGTGATCGGAGTAATATCGCCCCATGCGATATTCCCACACGATGGTTCGAGTCAGCGACTTGGAAGCCTCGCTCGACTTCTATTGCAACAAGCTCGGTCTGGTGGAGTTCCGACGCGTCGACAACGAGCGGGGGCGGTACACGCTCGTCTTCGTCACGAGCCCTGGCGACTTCGAGCGCGCGAAGCAAGACGGCGCGCCCCTCGTCGAGCTCACCTACAACTGGGATCCCGAGGAGTACACAGGCGGGCGCAATTTCGGTCACCTCTCGTTCGTGACCGAAGACATCCACGCCCTCTGCCAGCGCCTGATGGACCACGGCGTCACAATCCTCCGCCCCCCTAGAGATGGCCGCATGGCATTCATCCGCTCCCCCGACGGCATCTCGATCGAGTTTCTACAGCAGGGCGACGCGCTGACCCCCACAGAGCCCTGGACATCGATGCAAAACACCGGCGCCTGGTAGCGACACCCACGAAAGAACGGTCGACAATACACGACCGTTACGCCGCCCCGTCGCGGGCCAGTCACATTCGGTGACCCCAGCGAACCAGCAAGACCGGCAGCACCAACATGGAGGCCAGATAGACGAGCGCGATCGCGCCGCCCGTAAGGAGACCGAAGCTCACCGCCATCGGTAACGCCAAGACGCAGGCGGCAGCGAAGCCCATGACCGTCGTGAGTGAGCTGGCCAGTATGTGGGGGCCCATCGTGGCCAGAGCGGTCGCCGTTGCCTCGGCGGGCGACTGGCCTCCCTTCTGACGCTCCTCCAGAAAGCGCTCGATGAGATGGATCGGGTAGTCCAGCCCCAGGCCGATGGCGATCGCTCCGACCGCGACGTTGAGGATGTTGAGGCGAATCCCGAAGATCCCCATCGCGCCGACGATGAGGGTAACCGCCATGATCACGGGCGCCATGGCCATGAAGGATGGCAGCCCCCGTCTCCAGACGACGAAGAGCACGATCCAGTTCGCGACGAGGCTCAACATGAACGAGCGGATCAGGATGTCGATGTAGTAGATCGCCTCGATCGAATAGGCGACGTCGCCTCCGCCGAGGCGGATCTCAATGCCGGGGATCGCATCGAAATCGAGCGCCGCGAGCTCCTGCTCGATCGCGCGGGTCGCTGCCAACGTATGGGTGGTGTATCCCCCGCTGGTGTAAAACCTCATGAGCATCCCGTCGTAGCGTTCCCCGGTCTTGTGAACGAGGTACTCGAACGCCTCTCGAAAGGTTTGGTCGAGCACGTAGTTGGCCGTCTGTTCGCTCTGAGCGATTTGATCGAATACGGCACGCACCGAGGTCTGCGGCGTGACGGAGATGCGAAGCTTGTCCATGAGGTCGATGATCGAATCGACGTTGGCCGCCCTCAGGACCTGCTGGATTTCGGGACGGCCTCCCAGGCGCTCTTGCAGGAGCTTCAGCTTCTGCAACAGGATCGGATTCTCGATTTCTCCGGTGATGAGGAGATAGCCGATCCGTCCGTCGCCAAAGTACGTGTCCAGCGCCTCGCTCGCGTGATAGGTTTGCATCCCGGGCTGCACCAGGTCGTCACGGCGCATCTCGCTGCGGACTTGCGTCGCAAACATCGCCGCAACGAGGACAAGTAGCCCGCTCGCAATGAGTGCGGGACGCGGGTGGTTTACCATCCATCGGGATCCCCTCGTCACCAGCTTGGTCCCAGCCTCGAGAGGTGAAGGCGGGCTCGAGGCGTCCTGGTGGCCAGCGGCTCTATCCCGGCGCTCGAGCTCCGCGCGGATGGCGCCCTGCAAGAAGACGCTTACTGCGAAGACGATCACCATCGAGAAGGCAACGAAAAGGAAGAAGCTTCTGATGATCTCGGTCGTCGCGGTGAGGCCTGTGACCAGGAAGGCGACGAGCGTGGTGAACGTCGTCAGGACCATTGCGTTTCCGACACCCTCGAAGGTCGCGCGCAATGCTTCTGCGAACTCTTTTTGCCTGACGCGCTCCTCTGCCAAGCGACGGCCGAAGACGAGGGTGTCGTCGATTCCCGTCCCGAGCAGGATAGGCAGCGCGACGAGGTGGAAGAAGGAGAAGCGGACGTCGAGCAGTGCTGCGGCCCCAAAGGTCCAGACGCATGCGGTCGCAAGGATCGTGAGCACGACTAGCAGCTCGCGGCGGCTCCGGAAGAGGAGCCAGAGACACAGGGTGTCCACCAGGAGGGCAGTGAGCCCCAGCATCAGGGCGTTCTGTCGGGAGCGTCGATCCAACTCCTGACTCATGAGCTGGTCATTGGTTGCGAAGACATTGAGCTCCGGTTCGCCCATGGACTGGATCAGAGGAGGGATCTCATCCAGGATCCGCCTCTTTTCGTCGTTGGAGTATCCGGAGTCGAGCCTAGCGAACGCCCTGATGGCCTTGACGTAGGGAGTCCCGTAGGTGGTTTTCCGGGCCCCCGGACCTTCCGTACTCGCTCCCATGGCGGAGGCGATACGGAGCTTCGCGTAGAAGGAGATCGCCTCCGGGGTGCGACACCATGTGGCGGCTCACCTTTTCGAGATCCCGAACCGTGCGCCCCCCGGCGAGCCCCAGGATGCCCTCGGCGATGGGTGTGTATTCGTCGTAGTCGAGCAGCGATTTCCTCTTGACCCGCTTGAGCCCTTCGTCGATTCCCTCGACGACGCTGAAGGTGGTGATCCGATACCTCTCCTTGAGCGCCTGGATGATCCGAAGCTGTTTGTGCAGAAGCTCCGGCTCGAGCAGGCTCCGATCCGACCGAGATTCGAAGATGAGGTTCAACTGGGCGCCCTCGTTGAAGTGCGCCTCGAGCTCATCCGCTAGCTCGCGAGCCTGGGGCCGGATGAAGCCGTTCAGGTCCGTGTCTGTCTTGATCTCGAATACGGCGGAGCCGAGCCCGAGCGTGATGACAGCAGCCACGACGAGGATGGCGCGAGCGTGACGGATGCTGAAGTCCGCCGTCCGGCGCCAGAGGCCGGTCGGGTTTCCAACCGCCATTTAGCCGATTAGCCTGTGCCCATCAGCGCACCACGACCTTCGCCCTCTCGCAGAGGAGGCGCGACCGAACGATGTCGAGGTCCGCGCCCGTGGGATTGAACTGATCGGTGACGTTCTCGACGTCTCCAGGGAACTGCGGTTCGCCCTCCGCGTCGCTGATCTGGTAGCACGCCAGGTGGTCGTCGGGATCCGCGAAAGCCCCGTTGGTCTGTGCCGCATTGCAGACCATGAAGGGCTCCCCCCTGACCGTCGTCTGCTTCGTTTCGAAGCCGTCCTCCAGGAGTACATCGATATCCTCCGCGGAGTCGCGGGAGGTCAGGTAGCAGATGAAGTGGCTGAGGGCGCCCTCGGCATCCGACAGTGTGCCACCCCCGCGAGCGGTCACCGCCGGGACGCACAACGTCTTGGCATTGATCAGCCCGAGGTCGTAGGTGCCGAACTGCGTACTCACCGTGACATTGATGTTCGGTGGGTCGTCGCCCTGGATCTCGTAGCACTCGAGGTTCGAGACCGGATCTGGGACCCCTTCGCGGTCCTTGTTTGCAGGGGTACAGAGATCGAAGGGCCGTAGCACGTCCACGTTCACTTCTTCGCCCGTGAACAGATCCGTCACCGTCACTGGGATCGGATCCGGCCGTGTCCCCTTTGGCTCCGAGCTGTAGCACTTGAGAGGCCCCTGCACGTCGCTCCCGGCTGGCTTCTCCACAGACGACGCCATGGCTGCCGCCGCGGCATCGAGCGCGGCCGCTTCCGGATCGGACTCAGCGCTTGCGATGAGCGGCTCGCCACTCGAGCAAAGCCCACCGCCCGTCGAATAACAGACATCGTTGGCGTTGATGCCCGACTGGTCCGCATTGGTGGAGTCCCGATTGTCGAGGGCGATGCTGACGGTCTCCACGGCGACGTTACTCGCGCGGATGTCCAACGTCACCAGCGAATCGAGGAGGTTGTCCGCTCCCAGGCCCACCTGGATCGGGGCCTTGCCCAGACTCGCCACCCGCCCGGCGATCGTGAGCCCGTCCACTTCGGCGATCGCTTTGAGGTTCGCACCCACGACCAGGGGCGGGAGAGCCGGGTTCAGGCCTGTGCGCTGAGCACGCACTGCCTCACCTTCACGTATCGTGCGCGCCGATATCCCACCTCCAGCAACCGCCAGCCAGCTCTTCCGCCCTGCTTGCAGCCGGACACGCTACTCTTCGACGGGCGTTCGGCAGCTGTCGCCGTCGAGTGAAGGGCACGGTGTCCCAGCGGCCGCGGTGTTCTCCGGGGTCGCTGCGTTGGCCAGGCCGTTTGCCACCTGAAGGGCTCCGAACTGCGTGTTCTGCACGTTGCAACGGCTGAGCTCCACGTGGGTGTTCGGCGCTATCGTGATCCCGACTTCGTTGTCGTTGGCGAGGAACTTGTCGAAGCAATGGCGCGCTGGCGGGACGGCCTGCGGATCGTCGAATGTCAGCGGTATTCCCGAGATGGCGTCGACGTTGGCGGGTCCACCGGCCGCCAGTGCCACATAGAACCCGTCGATCACGCTGAGCCCCGAGTCCCCGCTGCCGGGCGCCTCGCACACGCCCGTTGCCGCGTTCCACGACTTCGGACCGATTTCGCAAACTCCGCCACGAGAACCGCACGCGACGCCGACTCCGGCGGGAAGCGTGAGATCCCTGTTGGGATTGGCGAGGGATGCCGGCCCGTAGAGTGCTACCCGTCGTGCCGTCAGGTTGCAGATTCCCGAGACCGGAGTGATCGAATCGGGCATCGGCCGGCACCCGTCGACACCCATCCCAACATCATCGGCGGTACAGCCGTCCGGAACCTTGACCGGCACGTTGGCGAGGACCTCCCTGTCGGCGGGATTGATCGAGATCCGGACGCCCGCGTCCGAGGAACATGCCAACCCTCCCACGTTGTGCAGCGCGACCGTGTCGGTCACGTTGGGATCTGCCCCCCACTTGAACGTGAAGTGCTCGACGTGGACGTCGCTTTCCGTGGCGGCAATGCCGCTCATCGAGCCTTCGATCCGTAGCGTCTCTGCGTCGAACGTCGCGCGGATGCCGAGACCCTCCGCGCAGCGCCCCGTGCCCGCCGTGAAGTCGATCGGGTCGCCCGTGTCGCTCGCAAGGCAGGGGTGCTTTGGCCCGACCAGGCCGCCCGGTCCTAAACCAACGCCAGCGCCGCCACCGTTGAAGCGGATTTCGGAGCTTCCGCGGAACTCCATCGTGCAGCCCGCGCAGGCGAGGGTTGTCGTCGACTGCTCTCCCGCTTCCCGTACCGCGGCGGTCCCGCCGTTGTTGATCCAGAGCGCGTAGTTGACTCGCTTACCGTCGAAGGTGCCGAGAGAGTTCTCGAAGACGATGGTGACGTCCTCGGCCGTGAGGTTGGCCTCCTCGTTGAAGCCCACCCCGTGCCGTCCGTAGACGGTTTCCCCCGTGCCGAGGTCAACAGGGGTGAGGGAGCTGGCCGCGATGGCAACCACCAACACGTCCGAGGTGTTCAGGTTGCGCGCAATGAAGGAAGCGTCGGCGCGGAGGGTGAGGATGTAATGTGACGCGTCGACCTGGGTCACGCGGATGTGCCCCAGAGCCGAGTCGGCCTGGTTCTCCATCCACGTCGTAGCGCTCTTCGATGAGGGCTTGCTCGATACCGCCAGCGAAATTGCTGCCCACCGGGGTCCGGCGGACCTACGCTGGCCTCGAGCGTGCTCCCACTGAGCTCCTCCGCCATTCGTTTGAGTCCGAAGTAGTCTGGCCCGTCCTCGAGTATCGTCTCCATTCCGAGCGCAGCCAGCCCGACGGCGCTGATTCGGACCTTCTCGCCACCCGCGCAGTCGGTCATGGTGAGGCGCCCGACTCCGGCGCCGGCGTCCGCCTCGCTCGTGTCGAGGGGCACCGACCGGATGGCAGGACGAGCGCGAGATCGATCTCGACGGCGCTGCCGTCAGCGACCTGCGCCAGCGGGATCTCAAAGGCCAGGCCGGCTGCATTGGCGGAGGTGCCCGTGTGGAGTCGGACCGGCGGCTTCTTCTTCGCCGTATAGAGATCCTCGGCCACCGCACTCTGCCAGGTCGATTGAACGACGCTCGGATTCCCGTTGCGCTTGTAGCCCTTTGCCAAGCCGGACGGGACGCCCTGTGGAGTCAGGACGAGCACCGCGCGTCGTTTGCGCCGGGCATGCCGATGCCGGGGTTCGAATCGCTGAACATGCCGCCCTCGGCGCTGAACGCGATGGCCGCGTCGCTGTCGAAGCGCATGCGGTAGAAAGGCGTGCTTGCGTGGAAGTCGTCGGTGCTCTTGCCCTTGAGCGTGGGTTCGAGGATCGGGTTGATCGTGTCACGGTCACAGACGTCACCGCCATGTTCACCATCCGTATCCTCCTGGTGGCCGTTGGGATTGGCGGGACAATTGTCAACGCCGTCGAGCACACCGTCTTTGTCGAGATCAGCACGAGGAGCCGCCGAGGAGTCCGACGCGACGAGAAGGGTGGCCGATGCGATCACGGCGAGTGAACACAGCACAATCGAGAAACGAGGCATAATCGTTCACTCCTTCGGACGTGGGGTCGTCCTTTATGGAATTTGGCGAATAGACTGCGGACTGTAGGCATCGAGAAAAGAAAAGAGCAAGCACGCACCCGTCGCGATCGCTCAGAAGTGAACAATTACGTATGCCGCCGGCCAGCGCGCTGTAGAAAGTGAACAATTACGTATGGCGCCGAAACGAGATCCGATCGACATTGCCCGAAGCGAAGTGAGCTCTCGATAATTCCTTTGTGTTGTCGCGAGCTAGCGCGCACCTGCACCTTGGGTGTGGTCGCTTGTGCCGACTAGCTCTCGAGCCCGAAGACCCTTTGCGCGTTCTCGTAAAGAAACGCGCGTCGCGCTTCGTCTGGCAAGTCGAGCGAGTCGAGCTGAGCGATGCACTTCGCGGGTTGGATCATCGGGAAGTTGCTGCCGAACAGCACCTTGCGCTGGCCCGGCCCCTTCATGAACCGGACGAGCGCATCCGGGTATCGCTCCGGCGTGTACGCCGAGGTGTCGATGTAGACGTTCTCGTATTTCGTCGCCAGCGAAACCATTTCTTCCGTCCACGGGTAGCCGATATGTCCACCGACAATCCGCAGCTCGGGGAACTCGCATGCGACCTCGTCCAGGTAAGGGATGGGACGCCCGGGCTCGCTTGGCCGCAAGGGGCCTGCGTGTCCGACTTGCAGGCAAAACGGAACGCCGAGCTCCACGCACTCCGCGTAGATCGGATAATAGCGGCGGTCGTTCGGAGGCAGCCCCCAGAGCCATGGCAGCACCCGCACAGCGACGAAACCAAGCTCTTTGACGCAACGTCGCAACTCGCGAACGGCATCCATCGGCCGATACAGATTCACCGAACCGACGCCCGCGAACCGATCAGGGTGTGCGTCTACCGTGCGCGCGACGTCGTCGTTGGAGAGAAGCGGACCCTCCGGTCCCCACCATGCGGAGGCGAGCGCTTTGTGAACTCCCGCCGCATCGAGCGCGGCCAAGGTCAGCGCCACCGGGATTTCCTCGGGAATCGCATCGAGTTTCATCCAGCGTCGCAGCGAGGCGAACATGTCATGCCCGATGAACTTCCCCGTCGGATGCTGGATCCACGCGTCGATGATCGGTTCAGTCATGCCCCTATCCTCGGGCGCGTCCCCCGCGCATGCAAGCGCTGATCCCGATC
>PVMK01166331.1_pt1 | contig 40369 bp, 39 predicted proteins | sample 1853481 | NCBI WGS metagenome assembly PVMK01 (sample SAMN08533507, study PRJNA380276) | Marine sediment metagenome, whole genome shotgun sequencing project.
GATGACCCAGTAAACTGGCCGCCCGCCGGCCCCGCTTCTTCAGAAATCGTGGCTGCAGCAGCACCATTTCGCGCATCGGCAAGCCGAATCGGCGCGGCAGCGCTATACACTGTGCCTGGCGTATGCTGACTTCGGAAGTTGCTGCGATCAATGCTTGTGCTTCTGAATAGCCGTCGGTGCTTGCCTGGAGTTCCTTTGCCCTGGACTGAATTGGACGCCACAGAAACACAGCGAACAGAAACATCGGCGTGATGGACTTGCCATCGACCACGCGCTGGTCGGTATTGCTCAAGGCCCGCTCGATCAACTCCAGATCGTCGAATCCGCTATCGGAAAGAAGCGTCTGCTCCGTATCCGGAAAAAGGTGACCGAACAATCCCAGTGCACGCAGATGCGCAAAGCTCGCCGCCGCATAGCCAGACTGAAACATCTTCAGAAATTCGTCAAAAAGGCGCGCTGGCGGGACGCCATCGATCAATTCGGCGAGCGCGGCGATCGGATCCGCCGCATCTTCATCCACCTCAAACTGCAGTTTGGCTGCGAAACGGGCCGCCCGGAGCATCCTGACCGGGTCCTCGCGGTACCGTCTTTGGGCGTCGCCGATAAGGCGCAGGCGCCTGGCATTGAGATCGTCGAGCCCGCCGGCAAATGCCCAGATCGAAGAATCCGCGATGTTGTAATACAACGCGTTGACGGTGAAATCGCGGCGCCACGCATCCTCTTCGATCGTGCCGTACACGTTATCCGAAATAATTCTTCCGGTCTCATTGCACAGCTGACGCTGATCCGATTCCTGAACCTGACCCGCAGCCCTGAAGGTCGCGACCTCGATGATCTCGCGTCCAAACCGGACATGCGCAAGGCGAAAACGCCGCCCGATCAGTCGACTATTGCGGAATAACGCCTTGACCTGCTCCGGGCGCGCGTCGGTCGCGACGTCAAAGTCCTTCGGGCGCCGGCCCAACAACAGGTCTCGGACGCCTCCACCCACCAGAAACGCCTGGTACCCGGCATCTTTAAGCCGATACAGGACTTTCAGCGCATTCTTGGAGACGTTGGCTCGCGACAAAGTATGTTCGTCGCGGGGAATAATCAGCGGCGGGTGTCGGTCAGATTGCTTAATTTCGGTCAATCAACAACTCAGTATCAGGAGCGACGAAACGACGCATCATAGCAGGCTCCGCACGCCACAGGCGTTTGCGCCTTTCCCTGTCCATCCGGACTGATTAACATAGCCGCCAGATCCATCGCCAATGCTCCCTTCGTCTAATGGTTAGGACGCCGCCCTCTCAAGGCGGTAATACGGGTTCGAATCCCGTAGGGAGCGCCATCTGTCAGAGCACCAACATAATCACGATTACGACAACAGCCACGACGCCGACAAGGCCATATAAAGTCATCTCAAATTCTCCTCAGGCATCCTCAGATAGCACATATTGTCTCAACCCAGGACGCAGATCGCGGGTCCGAAAAGGTCAACTGTGAGTCCGTTCAGGTCGGTCTTCTTCTGTCCGTCAACCCCGATCACGGTCAGTTAGACTTTCGTCGGTGAATAGCGAACCAGAATACCCGTCGGCCGGCCTGATGCGACGGATTGCCGCCCTGAGTTACGACACCCTGCTCGTCATTTCGATACTGATGCTCGTGACGCTCGCCATCGTCGCGCTCCGGGGCGGGGAGCCTGTCTCACCGAGCAACCTGCTTTACCAATTGGCGCTGGTCGCCGCTACAGGCGGATTTTTTGTCGGCTTCTGGGTGCGCGGTGGCCAGACGCTCGGCATGCGGGCCTGGCGTCTCAGGGTGCAGCGCGCTTCCGGAGAAGCCTTGAACTGGAGAATCGGGTTGATCCGATTCGGAGCCGGAATTCTATCGATCGCGCCATGTGGCCTGGGATTCTTCTGGCAACTGGCCGACGCGCAGGGCCTGACCTGGCATGATCGAATCGCCGGAACCCGCGTCGTCGTGCTACCGAAAAAAAAGTGACGACTACCGTGCTCTGGCCACCACGGCGGTCGTAACGACCGTCAGCGCAATCGTCGGCAACCAGGCGACAAGTACCGAATTCAGTTCATAGACCTGGCCGCCATCCGCAAGGCCGCGGCTGGCGAGAAAATACGCGAGTCCGACGATCAGGCCGACAACCATTCGAGCGCCGGTCCCCGAACTGCGCATACGTCCCATAACGAACGGAAGCGCCAGGACGCACATCGGAGTCACGGCGAAAGCAGACGCGATACGACTCCAGAAGGCGACAATATAGCGCCCGGCATCCAGCTCATTCTGCTCCAGGTACTTGATATACCTGTACAATTCGAGGCCGCGCAAACTGGATGGGCGCACGACGGCCAGGCCGACAAGGTCCGGACTCAGGTTATTTGCCTGAGTCGACTGACGCGCGTGCCACGTCCGGACACCATCACCGTCGAACACACTCTCGGAATAATTGTTCAGCACCCACTGACTCTCGTCATCGACGCCAGCGGAGTCGGCGCGTCCGACACTGGCCAGGCCCCCCGGTTGCATCCTGAACAGATAGACTCCGCCAAATCGAAAACTTTCGCCGAGGCCGGTGATATTCAGGATCGTGTCGCCATCCCGAATCCAGAGCGTGCTTCCGGTGGCGATGCCGGTGTCCGCGTGCTTGGCATTGGTTCGAAACTGGCGCGCATAACTCTCTAACGGCGGGCCGACGTACTCGCCGAGCACCAGCGCAATCAACGTGAGTACAAATCCCGTAACCATGACAGCACCGGCCAGACTGACGACCGAAACACCCGCCGTGCGAATCGCGACCAGCTCACCGTGATTCGCCAGCCCGCCAAGACCGAGCATCGCACCGAGTAACACCGCCATCGGCAACATGACATGCGCGAGGTTCGGCAACTTCAGGATCGCGTATAACAATGCGTGCGGCATGCCGAAATCGCCGGTCCCGATATCATCGAGTTGGCCGACAAACTCGATGAACACAGCCAGGCCTAACAAAACGGCGAGGACGAGCCCCGTCATCATCATGATTGAACGCAACATGTAGCGGCGCAGAATCCTCATGCAGCGCGCTCCGGTATCCGGCGCCAGAACAGGATGCGGTGATAACCGAATTGTCTTGCCAACAACAAGACACCGACCCCCAAAAAGAGGAGGTGCACCCACCACAAGCCGATATAAGCAGGAATCTGCTCGCGCTCGACCCAGATTTTCGCGGCGGCCAGAACATCCACATAAATGATGTAAATCAATATACCCGCCGCCAATCCACCGTAACGACCCTGCCGCGGCGCGCTGCGACTCAGCGGCACGGCCAATACCGTCAGAATCAACACCGACAGTGGTGCCGCTATCCGCCATTGAAGTTCCGCCTTATTCACCGGGTCTTCCGAACCGAGCAATACTGACAAAGGCCGGGATTCCGGTTTCCTTTCGGGTGGGCCCGCCGATGGCAACGCAAACGGGATACCGTGCTCCTCGAACGACACGATCCGGAAGCGCGGACTGCCTGGTTCGCCCTCGTAACGCTTGCCGTTGCCAAACCGCAAGACTTTCACATTGTCCTGCTCGGAATCGCTCTGCCAGGCGCGTTCCGAGATGATGACTTCGACCCGGTCGCCATTTCGCCGTTGCACGAAAACATTTGACAGTATCCCTTGCTTCGATACGGCCTCTGCGTACATGACCGATTCACCGTCGTCAAAACTGACGAATCGACCGGCATCCAGAACCCGAAGATCGACCCGCTGTTTCGCCTGCTCGGCGATGAGTTGAACTTCACGGAACGCCTGTGGCGACACGACCATTCCGAGCCATCCGACCAGGCAGGCGAGTACCGCAGCAAATACAAACAAGGGTCGATAGAGCCCACCGGGACCGATACCGCAGGCCATCAGCGCCACCATTTCGCTGTCCCGGTACAGGCGACCCTGGGCCAGCATGATGGCAAGAAACAGACCGACCGGAATCAGGATCGTCAGGTACTGCACCGAAGTCAGGCCCATCACGAGGAACACCGCCTCTTTGGGCAACAGGTTTGACGCAGCATCCCCGAGGACCTGGGCAAATTGATTCGTCATGAGTATCAGCAACAGCACGACGGTGACGACGACCCACGTTTGCGCCGTCTCCTTGAAAATATAGCGGCTCAGAATGCTCGTCATGCAAAAACCCGTGATTAATCAGTTAAAGGCTGCGCCGTCGCGCAAGTCGTAATAGAATTGGTCCAACTGCGCGTTACGGCCCAGGGGAATGGCCTCGCGGCTATGATCGGGCCAGGCAAACTCGCGAGTCAAGTAGACCACTTTATTCCCACTGTCGTGCCATCGCGGTGCTATTAATTGAACTGAATGGAGAATTCAATGCGGTTTGATGTAAAAACCGGATCCGTGACGCAGCAGCGGACTGCCTGCCTGATTCTGCCCATTTACTCTGAAGGGCCGTTACCACAGGCAACACGCGCCATAGACTCGGCCACCGATGGCCTGATCTCCGAATTGATCGATGCCGGCGATATCAGCGGCAAAACCGGCACAACGCTGCTGTTCAAGCCCTCAGACGGGCTGGCCTGCAAACGAGTCCTGCTGGTCGGATGTGGCACGCGGGGCGCGTTCGGGCGCAAAAACTTGCGCAAAGCCCTGAGCAGCGCCTATGCGGCGCTCAGAAAAACCAGGCACGAGACGGCCATTTCGTATCTGAACATGGAACCGGTTAAAGGCGCCGATGCCTATCGGCGAGCGCGCATCTCGGTTGAAACCTGGCACAGTGGCAGCTACCGCTTTACGGCCATGAAAACCGAGAACCGGGATGCCCCCGTGTCTCAGACGTCTCTGGGCCTCGCCGCGCGTCCGGCGCAAAAGGCGCAAGTGCGCAAGGGCATCAAGCACGGCGATGCGATTGGGCGCGGAGTGTCGGTTTCACGCGAAGTCGCGAATCTTCCGGCCAATGTCTGCACACCGACTTTTCTCGTCAGGGAGGCGCGCAGGATCGCAAAAAATCATAAGAACCTGCGCGTCGAAGTTCTCGATGAAAAAGACATGCAAAAATTAGGCATGGGCGCTTTGTTGTCCGTGACCGCCGGCACCATCGAGCCGGCCAAATTTATTATCCTGAAATACCTGGCGGGCGCACGGTCGAAAAAGCCGACGGTCCTGGTAGGCAAGGGAGTCACGTTCGATTCCGGCGGTATTTCACTGAAGCCGGGCCCCGCTATGGATGAAATGAAGTTTGACATGTGCGGTGCGGCGACCGTCCTGGGTGTATTTAGCGCGATAGCGGCGCTGAATCCATCCACCAATCTGATCGGGCTCATTCCAGCCTGCGAAAATCTGCCGAGCGGTACCGCGACAAAGCCCGGTGACATCGTGACTTCGATGTCGGGGCAAACGATCGAGGTACTCAACACGGATGCGGAAGGCCGTCTGATCCTCTGCGACGCACTGACTTACGCACAGAAATTTAATCCCGCCGCAGTGATCGACATTGCAACGCTGACCGGCGCCTGTGTCGTTGCGCTCGGAAAACATGTCAGCGGTTTACTTTCCAATTCTGATGCGCTGGCCAAGAGCCTCCTGAAATCCGGTGATAATGCCGATGATCCCGCGTGGCGATTGCCACTCAGAGAAGAGTATATGGCTCAAATCAAGAGCAATTTTGCGGATATGGCGAACGTCGGCGGGCGCGACGCAGGCACGATCACGGCCGCCTGCTTTTTATCCCGGTTTGTCGACGACATGAATTGGGCGCATTTGGATATTGCCGGTACCGCGTGGCGCTCCGGCAGTCAAAAAGGCAGCACTGGCCGGCCGGTCCCGTTACTGACCGAATATCTGTTGAATCAGCATTGACCGATTCCCGCATTCGCATCGATTTTTACGTATTGCCGGCCACGGATGTCGGTGCACGACTGCATTTTACCTGCCGCCTGACGGAAAAAGTCTACGGCATGCAGCATCGCATTCATGCTCATATGGGTTCTTCCGGGCAAGCCCGGGAACTCGACGAACTGTTATGGACCTTTCGCCAGGGCAGCTTTCTGCCCCACTCGCTTTCAGTGTCGGCGACCGATGCACTGGCACCCATTACGATCGGTTACGACGAGCCCGCCGATGTCAGCGGTGACCTTTTGATCAATCTTTGCCGATGCGATCCCGCCGTTTCTTTGATCGCGTCACCCGCGTTGCAGAGATCATTGACGGCACGCAGGAGTCCCGGCGCCTGGGCCGTGAAAGATTCGGCTTTTACCGGGATAACGGCTACGAACCAAACACCCATAAAATAAGCTGAATACCGGCACGCCGCCGTTACTTTTTTGATTATGGACAAGACCTATCAACCCTCCGCGATTGAAAAACACTGGTACGCCCAGTGGGAACGCGACGGCTATTTTTCACCCAGCGGCGAAGGTGAACCTTATTGCATCATGATCCCTCCACCCAACGTGACCGGCACATTGCACATGGGGCACGCCTTTCAGGACACGATCATGGATGCGCTGACCCGCTACCATCGCATGCTCGGACACCGGACGCTGTGGCAGCCCGGCACCGACCATGCCGGAATCGCAACGCAGATGGTCGTCGAACGACAGCTCGCGAGCGAAGGCTTATCCCGCGTCGAATTAGGGCGGGAGGCCTTCCTGGAAAAAGTCTGGGGCTGGAAGGCGCAGTCAGGGGACACGATTCAGCAACAACTGCGCCGCATGGGCAGTTCGGTCGATTGGTCGCGTGAGCGATTCACGATGGATGACGGCCTGTCGCAAGCCGTTACCGAAGCTTTCGTGCGGCTGCATGACGAAGGCCTGATATATAGAGGCAAACGGCTCGTCAATTGGGACCCGGTACTCCACACAGCATTATCAGACCTCGAGGTTCTGTCGAAGGAAGAGGACGGGCACCTGTGGAATTTCCGTTATCCGCTGAGTAATGGCCATGGTCATGTTGTTGTCGCGACGACCCGTCCTGAAACCATGCTCGGTGATACAGCCGTTGCCGTTCACCCCGACGACGACCGCTACAAGGACCTCGTCGGTCAAACGGTGCAACTCCCATTATGCGATCGGGAGATTCCAATCATTGCGGACGAATATGTCGACCCCGAATTCGGCACCGGCTGCGTAAAAATTACGCCTGCACACGACTTCAACGACTATGAGATCGGCGTTCGGCATGGGCTCGAGCAATTAAACATCTTCACAATCGATGCCGCGATCAACGACAGCGCGCCTGCCGCCTATCAAGGTCTGGATCGATTTGATGCGCGCGAACGAATCGTCGCCGACATGACCCAAGCCGGACTGGTCGAAAGTATCGACGCACACAAGCTCATGGTGCCGCGCGGGGACCGCAGCGGCGAAGTCGTCGAGCCCTATCTGACCGATCAATGGTTCGTCAAAGCTGAACCACTCGCCAGGCCGGCGATCGCCGCGGTGGACAGCGGCAAGATCCGGTTCATACCGGAAAACTGGTCTAAGACATATTTTGAATGGATGAACAATATCCAGGACTGGTGCATCAGCAGGCAGCTCTGGTGGGGACACCGCATTCCGGCCTGGTATGACGCACAAGGTAATATTTATGTCGGCCGCTCAGAGGCGGACGTTCGCAAGGCGCACGGCCTGGCAGGCGACGTCTCTCTGCGCCAGGACGAGGACGTACTGGACACCTGGTTTTCATCAGCGTTGTGGCCATTCTCGACAATTGGCTGGCCCGATCAAACCACAGATCTGAAAACCTTCTACCCGACCAACGTCCTCATCACGGGCTTCGACATTATTTTCTTCTGGGTCGCCCGGATGATTATGATGGGCATCCATTTTACCGGTGAGGTGCCGTTTCGCGAAGTGTACATTCACGGCCTGATTCGCGATCAGGACGGCCAGAAGATGTCGAAATCCAGGGGCAACGTCATCGATCCACTGGATTTAATCGATGGCACCGACCTTGAATCCCTGATTGCGAAACGCACAACAGGACTGATGCAGCCTCATCTGAAACCAGAAATCGAAAAGGCCACGAGAAAATATTATCCGAACGGCATTCCGGAATTCGGCACTGACGCATTGCGCTTCACCTTCGCGGCCCTGGCCAGCACCGGCCGGGACATCCGGTTCGACCTGCAACGGATCGAGGGCTACAGAAATTTCTGCAACAAACTCTGGAATGCGGCGCGCTACGTCCTCATGAATGTCGATACGCTATCAGACACGATCCATCACGCGGATACGGAACTTAATCTGCCCGACCGGTGGATTCGCTCTCGGCTCGGAAAAACGATCGCCGCAGTCAAAACACATCTCGATAATTATCGCCTGGATCTGGCGGCGAAAGCGCTTTACGAATTTACGTGGCACGAATATTGTGATTGGTATCTCGAACTGTCGAAGCCGATATTGCAAGGTGATGACGACGCGGCGAACAAGAACGCCACTCTCGCGACACTGACCGACGTATTGGAAAACCTGCTGCGCTGCTTGCACCCATTTATTCCCTTTATCACCGAGGAAATCTGGCAACGCGCCGCGCCGGCCGCGGGTATCGATGTGACGGATACGTCGATTATGATCCAGCCATTTCCAGATCGTGACGCCTTTCCGGTCGACGACGAAGCAGAGCAGGAGCTCGACTGGATTCGAAACGTCATTCTCGGCATTCGTCAAATTCGTGGTGAAATGGATATCGCGCCGAACAAATCCCTGCCGGTCATTCTCCAGGATGCCTCGGAACAAGATCGGCGTTTCCTCAAAATCCACGAACGGTATCTGATGGGGCTGGCCAAACTCGCCGACATCACCATTCTGAAACCAGGGACCGAACCTCCACCCTGCGCGACAGCACTATTGGGGAGAATGAAAATTCTCGTACCCATGGCTGGTTTAATCGATATCGACGCCGAGCGACAGCGTCTGGACAAGAACCGCAACCGGGCAATTACCGGGCTCGGCAAAACTGAAGGCAAACTTGCCAACGAAAAATTTCGTACCAATGCCCCGGATGATGTTATCGCCAAGGAACAGGCGAAACGGGAGGCACTGCGGCAGGAAATTACGCAATTTGACGCTCAATTGGCCCGTTTAGATCAGCTCAGCGAGAAATCTGAGCAATAGTTCGCATTTTAATCGGTGTAATTCGGCAAGATGCCGCCGAGGCACCTTGCGTAATGCGTTTAACCCGATATGACGGACGGACTGGCATTAGTCGCTGACCCGGCTGGCCACGGAAGGGCGAAGAACCTGGCCGACAAGGTCACTGCTCAGGTGGGTCAGATCATTCTCGGCAAGAACCGGGAAATAAAGTTGGCATTGACCTGCATGCTGGCGGGCGGCCACCTGCTCATTGAAGACGTTCCCGGCGTCGGCAAGACTTTGCTCGCGCGATCCCTCGCGATTGCCCTCGGCCTCGACTACCGGCGCATTCAATTTACCAGCGACATGCTTCCGGCCGACATCATCGGTGTTTCTGTTTTCGAACAAAAAACAGCAATTTTTCGCTTTCATCAAGGCCCCCTGTTCGCGGAGCTGGTGCTCGCAGATGAGATCAACCGCGCGACACCGAAGGCTCAAAGTGCATTGCTCGAAGCGATGGAAGAACGTCAAATCACGGCGGACGGCACAACCTATGATCTGCCCGAGCCGTTTTTTGTCATTGCAACACAAAATCCGACGCACCAAATCGGAACCTTTCCACTTCCTGAGTCGCAGCTCGATCGGTTCCTGATGCGCATCGGGCTGGGGTATCCAGCGGAACCGCTTGAACGGAAACTGCTTCGCGGGGAGGACAGACGCAATCTGTTAAGTGGCATCACCGCGGTCATCACCCCCGTGGAAATCCTGGAAATGCAGGCCGCCACACAGGGTGTGCATGTATCCGACGCCCTGCTTGATTACACGCAGGCGCTCGTGCGCTTCACCCGCGAAGCGCCGGAGCTGGAACTGGGCCTGTCTCCACGTGGCGCGGTCGACCTCATTAGCGCCGCCCGCGGATGGGCACTGATCAACGGACATGAAGGCGTTCACCCGGAAGATATCAAGACTGTTTTTCCATCCGTCGCCACGCATCGCCTGCAAACCCGTAATGAACGAGACCGACTGAATCCGGATATCGCTGCATTCGTGCTCGAGTCTGTCCCGGTTCCGTGATCGCAATAAAGAAAATTATCAGCCGAAAATTAAGTAGCCGCGCGCGCAAGTGGGCCCGGCGGCGTCAAGGCCCGGACCCCAGTTCCGTCCGCCTGCACAGCAACCGAATCTACATATTGCCGACCCGCGCAGGCCTGATATTCGCCATGATTATTTTTGCGATGCTCATGGGCGCGATGAACTACAACAACAATATGGGATTCGCTCTTACCTTTTTGTTGACCGGCGTTGGAATCATCAGCATTTATCATTGCCATCGAAATCTGGCCGGGGTTCATGTCCATTACCTCGGTGGGAAGCCTGTATTCGCAGGCGACGAAATGCGATTTCGATTTGCACTTGAAAACCAAAGTCCGAAATCCAGATGGCAAATGCGTGTGGACTGGGGCGGGAGACATGAAGTCTGCGACGAACTGAACGGTGATTCGCGGCAAACCCTGACTTTCCGTCTTGCAACCCGGCGGCGGGGAATAATTCAGGGGCCAAAAATTAAATTGAGCACCCGATACCCCCTCGGGCTTGTGCGTGCATGGGCCTGGATCGACATGGCGCTGACCGAACTGGTCTACGCTGATCCGGCCGAATATGTCGACACAATCCTGACCGGCGATTCAGGGCGAACGATATCGGGAATCGATGCCGGCGGCGACGATGATTTTTCCGGACTCAGAAATTATCGCCTCGGCGATCCACCGAAGCACATCGCCTGGAAGGCGATGGCGAAAACCGGCGAGATGCTCGTAAAAGAATATTTGGGCGGCACTCCGGATTTAATCTGGATCGACTGGAACGCCTGCCCCGAACCCGACGTAGAACGGCGCATTTCCTGGCTCACGCGCCAGGTTCTGGATGCGGATTCGGTGAACCGCAGCTATGGCCTGCGTCTGCCCGGCATTGAAATTCCGCCGGGTCAGGGCGCGGGCCACCGGCATCGATGTTTGCAACACCTGGCGATGCACGGAATTTCAGCCAATCAGTGGACAGCATCGGCCTGATGCGCCGACATCGACAAGCGACGGGGCGAAAGCACCGGCGCAGCGAAACACCGGGCGCGTCGGCGGGCCAGATTCTCTGGCTGGTATTCGCGATACTGGTTGCAGGACTGCCGCATTTATTTTTCGTCCATCCGTGGATTCCTGCCGTCGTACTCGGTATTACGGCCTGGCGATTGCTCGCTGCAATCAAGCGCTGGCCGCTCCCCAGCATAGGGGTACGTATCCCCTTGACCGTGCTCGGATTCGCCCTTGTTTTGGCCAGTTACCGCCAGATATCGGGCCTCGATGCCGGCTCCGCACTGTTGCTGGTCATGGCGGCGATGAAACTTTTGGAAACGCGGGGTCAAAGAGACAGGGCCGTCATGGTATTCATTTGTTATTTCCTGCTTTTCGCCGCGTTTCTACGTGAGCAAGCCATCTGGTCGGCGGGTTACCTGGTTGCCGGAGTCATCGTGACCACGGCCGCGCTTTATCAAACATCGAGATCCGGCACGGTCGTGAACGCCTCTCTGGCCCTGAAGATGTCGGTCCGAATCGTGTTGCAGGCCGTACCGCTGATGGCCTTGTTATTTTTACTTTTCCCGCGCATCCCGGGACCATTCTGGGCCTTACCACAGGGCAGCAGCCAGGGCATGACGGGGCTGACAAATACGTTAACCCCGGGCGACATTACCGCTCTCGCCCGATCAGATAAAGTCGCGTTCCGGGTCCGGTTCACCGGTGCACCGCCCCCGCAATCCGAACTGTATTGGCGCGGCCCGGTCATGACCCATTTTGACGGGCGGACCTGGGCGCCAAAAAAATATTCGGCGCTGCAACGGACGGTTCCACAGACCGACGACCCCGGACGAGAATTCGATTATCAGGTCACACTGGAACCACATGGTCAGCATTGGCTCCTCGCGATGGAAACGCCGGTTAGCTGGAACGCCCCGCAAGCTGACCTCAGCTCCGCATTCCAACTCCGGAACCGCACACCCGTGAATCAGCTTATGACCTACCGCGGACGCTCCGCTCCCGGCGGCTCCATCCCGGGAAACAACGATCCGATCGCGCTGCGGGAATCGAGCGCGATTCCCGAAAGGTGGAACCGGAAGAGCATTAGATTTGCTCGCGATTTGCGTTCCCGGACCGCCGGGAACCGGGCTTTTCTGGATGAGATTCTCGAGTATTTTCGCCGCGAGCCTTTTTACTACACGCTGACGCCCCCAGCCCTCGGCGCGAATTCCGTGGATGAATTCCTGTTCGAAACGCGCAAGGGCTTCTGCGGCCATTACGCGTCCGCATTCGCGGTCCTGGCGCGCGCGGCCGGCATTCCGGCACGGGTGGTGACCGGCTACCAAGGCGCGGAGCACAATCCACTCGGTAACTACTGGATCGTCAGGCAATCAGATGCCCATGCATGGACGGAAGTCTGGCTCGACGAGCGTTGGGTTCGTTTCGACCCTACAGCCGCGGTCGCACCGGAAAGGGTTGAACTCGGACTCGAAGAAGCCATTGACTGGTCAGTCGAATCCGATCGGGGCCTGGCACACCGTAACCCATTCATCGCGCGACTGGCGTTGACCTGGGACGCGGCTAACGCGGGTTGGAACCAGTGGGTCCTGAGTTTCGGGCCAAAGGCACAAACGAGCTTACTCAACGCGATCGGCATCGATCAGCCATCCATCAGACACCTGATCATCGCGATGACGCTGTCCACCACTTTATTTCTTATCGGTGTCAGCTTCGTACAGCGACGATATCATCAGCCGGCGAAGGATCAGCTCAGAGAAACCTATCAGAGATTGTGTTCACGCGCCGAAAAAGCCGGTCGCAGGCGATTGGCATCGGAGGGCCCGCAAGAATATGCGGCGGCGCTGGAGAAACTCCGGCCCGATCTTGCGGTCGAGTTGCGCACACTGTTCGAGATGTACATTGCCCTTCGATATGACGGCCGGGACAGCGGTGCCTTGATGCAAAAATTCAGATCGGCGGTAAAACAATTCAGGCCGCGCCTTCGGCCGTCTCCTGCTCCACTTTAAGAAGAATAAAGAAACCGCTGACAAAAAGGATCAAAATCGAAAGAATACCGATGCGCTGACTGTTGAACGTCAGCGTGACCACCCCTGCCAGTACCGGCCCGAGAATCGCCGAAAACTTTCCAAGCATGTTGTAGAAACCAAAATATTCTGCACTCCTTTCCTCCGGGATCAGGCGCGCAAAGAAAGACCGGCTCAAACTTTGCACGCCGCCCTGCACGAGGCCGATACTGATGGCCAGCAGATAGAATTGGGTTGCGGTGGTAATAAATACAGCGGCGAACGTGACCACGATATAAATCGTTAAGCCCAAACAAAGCGCACGCTTTGTACCCCACCTCGATGCTATCCGCCCGAACAATATCGTGGCAGGAAAGCCGACGAAATTCGTAATCAGGATCGCACGAATCAGGTCTTGCATAGACAATCCCTGTGACAGCCCAAAATCCACGGCCATCTTGATAATCGTGTAGACGCCATCGATGTAAAGCCAATATGCGATCAAAAATAACCCGAGGTTTCGGTGTCCGCGGATTCCGCGCAAAGTTCGTTTCAAACTTTGCAGCAATTGACCCCTCGGCTGAACGCCGTCTGTTTGATGGCCCTCCTTGACCCACAGCAGTAATGGTAAGGAGAAAACCGCCCACCAGGCCGCGACCATCAGAAATGCCAGACGAATCGCTTCAACTTCTGACGCCAGACCGAACGCAGCCGGATTGCTGACCATGATCACGTTTACGGTAAACAGAAGTGCGCCGCCTAAATAACCCAAGGCATACCCAAAGGCGGATATTCGGTCAAAATGGCTGGACGGTGATACATTGACCAGCAATGCGTCATACACGGAATTGCTGCCGGCGAAGCCAACAACCGCTATGACATAGCAAGCAACGGCAAGGGGCCATTGCCCCTGTGCGACGAAAAACAGGCTGCCGGTCATGACGATACCCAGTGCCGCCAGAACGACCAGCAATCCTTTTCGATTTCCCAGTCGATCGGCCAGCGCCCCGATCAGCGGAACGGATAGCGCAACAATCAGACTCGCGACACCGTTCGCCATTCCCAGGCGAAATGTAGTTACCGTGGAATCAACACCATCGCTCCAATATTCGGCCAGCATGACCGGCACGAAAGCGGTGACGACCGTTAATGAAAAAGCGGAATTAGCCCAGTCGTAAAAGGCCCAGCCGATAACCGGGCGACGAAGCCAGTAGGGTTTCAATGAGTACCTGCCACTAATTAAGCAGGCTTGCCGGCGTCATCGAAACGATAAACCAGGACCACCGCATCCTCATTTCCTTCCTTCGCCTTGTAGTAACGCTGACGCACGCCCAGAGTAGTAAAACCAGTCTTGAAATAGAGTTCCAGCGCCGGACTATTTGACGGTCGAACCTCCAGAAAAACCCGCTCAGCACGAAACCCCTGTGCACGCATCAGCATTTCTCTGAGCAGCCTGTTACCGATCCCCTGCCGGCGCAACGACCTTGCAACGCAAATATTCAGCAAATGTGCCTCGCCCGCTGCCACCGACATGACGCCGTAACCGACCACCTCGCCATCGAGATCGAGCACCAAAGCCGTGTAGCCCGCCAACAAACAATCACGAAATATTCCAGCGCTCCACGGAAAATCGTAAGTTTCGTTTTCGATCTCCAAAACCTCGACGACATCGGACTGACTCATCGACCGAACGATGGGGGGCAGGTCTTTTACGACGGCGCTCATGAATCTGCCACGCGCCTTGCCAGGCACAGGTCCGACCAGGCCTTTCGTTTCTGAGCCGGACTTCGGAGCAGGTATGCCGGATGATAGGTCACGACGACGGGAATTTTCGCGGACCCGAACTCATGCACGATCCCGCGCAATTTTCCGACTGGCTGGTCCTCGTCAAGGAGATTTTGCGCCGCAATGCGACCCACCGCGAGAATCAGACGCGGACGAATCAGTTCTATCTGTCGAGTCAAATAGTCGGCACACGCCGCGACTTCCCCGGCGCCCGGGTCTCTGTTGCCTGGCGGGCGACATTTCAGAATATTCGCAATGTAGACGTCGCTGCGAGCCAAGCCAACGGCACGCAACATTTCATTCAACAACAGGCCCGCCCTACCGACGAAGGGCTCGCCCTGACGGTCTTCATCCGCGCCGGGCGCCTCACCGAGAATCATCCATTGCGCGGTTTGATTTCCAACCCCGAATACTGTTTGGGTACGTGTCTGATGCAACTGACATCGGGTGCATCCGGCCACCTCTCTCTCCAACCCTATCCCATAACGTATCAATATTCTGATCCGGGATATTCTGATCCGGATCGGCCGAATTTTCTTCGGCACCGCGGGCGACCCAGACCGGAATATCCATGGCCTGCAAAATACGATGTTGCTCAGCGTTCAGGAAATGACCCATCCAGACGTGCCTTATATCTTCGGAACTTTTCTGTCCGGATGTTCTTCTCGTTCGTCCGCCTGCTTTTTGCGATGCCAGAGACCGACGAGAGGGCCGGACAATGCATAGCCACCCGCCATCGCGAACAGCACCTTGGGCGGATCGAGAAAAATGAATACGAGCGTCAATGGAATTGCGAGCGCAAAGGTAAATGAAATCCGGCTGTTTGGACTCACCTCCTTGAAGCTATAAAACGGTAAGTGAGATACCATTAGCGCTCCAGCAACCGGCGTCACAACCGACGCAAACGAGAGCACGAACCCACCCGACCAATTCAGGTCGGTAATGAGCCAAACCATGAAGGTCACGAGCGCCGCCGCTGACGGACTCGGCAAGCCTTCAAAAAATCGCCGATCATTCGAAGGCGGCATGACATTAAAGCGCGCCAGCCGGAGCGCCGCAGCGACGGCATACAGGAACGCCGCCAGCCAACCGAGCTTGCCCCAGATCCAGCCATACTCGACCAGACGGACGAGCCCCCACTGATAAACGATAATGGCCGGGGCGACACCGAAGGCGACCAGATCTGCGAGGCTGTCGTATTGTTTTCCGAATTCGGATTCGGTACCGGTCAGGCGCGCCAGGCGACCATCCAGTCCGTCGAGCACCATTGCAATAAACAGCGCCACGGCACTGCGTCGGTAATTCCCGTCGATCGCGGCGACGATGCCGTAGAAACCCGCAAACAGTACACCGGTCGTAACGAGGTTCGGAAAAAGATAGATGCCCTTACGACGGACGGCGTTTATTTTTTTGGCTTGCTTTTCCATACGGCCTTGTCCATTAAGCACTCCGAAAAGATGACCGCAATGGAGTACCAGGCAAACCCATACTGCCACGACCGGACGCCCCGGAAAACACCTGATTCAGCGTAGACGCGTCAATTTACAGCCAATTCCGCGAGAATTGAGGATCCCGCGAGCACCCGGTCCCCGGTGTTGACCCGAATCTCCGCCGTCGCCGGCAGGTACACCTCGGCCTTGGGCGCCAGGCGCAAATACGCAAATCTCTGGCCCTGCCCCACCCGCTCTCCGTAACGAACGAATGCCTTCGGCGCGAACCGGGGATGGCGTCCCGGGAACAACAGCACAACGTCATCCTGATCCTCGCTGCGCACCCAGAGTCCGCACGTGAGCCGCGCCGGATCAACGTCCCGAGCCTGCTCGCGAACATCAAGTATGGCACCTTCGATCGGAGAACGAACGGTATAGGCACCGAGATGATTGGTGCGAAGGGTGATTCGTGTCCACTTCCCGGGAAGCACGCCATTGCGGTACCTGACCACCTCGACCACCCGGCCATCCACCGGGCGCGACTACCGCCAGTGGATTTGACGGCACATCCCGGCCCGGATCCCTGAACAGGAAAAATAACCAAGCGGTCAGCAACAGCGCCGGGATCGACCAGACCGGCCCCCAAATTCGAAAGATCACACCCGCGGCGATTAGGGCTCCAATCAGCCAGGGCCAGCCCTCACGGCAGATCATTGAACGTTCATGTGCAACCACGCGCGCAAGCTAACCCTCGATTCCTTGCGCGTCAACAGACGCCTGTTCAAAGCTCGATTTTCCGCGCCAGGAAAAAATCGATCAAGAGCCTGGCAAACTGGATAAAATGTCGCGAAATCCAGCCCCGACCACTCACGAGTCCAGCGAGCCACCCACCATGCGACTGAGTCGATTGCCATTGACAACCTTCAAGGAGACCCCGGCTGAGGCTGAGGTCATCAGCCACCAGCTCATGTTGCGCGCCGGTCTCATTCGCCGCCTGGCCTCTGGATTGTTTACCTGGATGCCTATTGGTTTGCGCGTTTTGCGCCGGGTCGAAGATGTTATTCGTGAAGAAATGGATCGTGCCGGCGCGTTCGAGCTGCTGATGCCTGCCGTACAGCCGGCTGAGTTATGGCAAGAAACCGGCCGCTGGGATCGATATGGAGATTTGCTTCTGCGAATGCGGGATCGGCATGAACGGGAATTTTGTTTCGGCCCGACCCACGAAGAAGTCATCACGGATATCGCGCGCCGGGAGCTCAAGAGCTACAAACAACTTCCCGTGAACTACTACCAGATTCAGACGAAATTTCGTGATGAAATTCGCCCACGCTTCGGCGTCATGAGGGCACGGGAATTCATCATGAAGGATGCCTATTCTTTCCATATCGATCAGGCCTCACTGGAAGAAACGTATCAATCCATGGCTGACGCCTACACCAGGATTTTTTCCAGACTCGGGCTTCGCTTTCGGCCCGTGCAAGCTGACAGCGGAGAAATTGGCGGCTCCAGGTCGCAGGAGTTTCATGTTCTGGCGGATTCCGGTGAAGATGCGATCGCTTATTGCGAAGCTGATCAATATGCCGCAAACGTTGAGCTCGCCCCAGCCACAGCGCCGACGAATCCACGTCCGGCCCCCGCCGCAAAAATGGAGATGGTCGCGACACCTGGAATCAAATCCATTGAAGAGATCAGCCGCTTCCTCAGCGTGGCACCGCAGGGCTGCATAAAAACACTGTTGGTTGAAGGTGAATCCAACGGACTCGTCGCACTGGTCGTGCGCGGTGACCACGAAGTTAATCCACTGAAAGCGGAATTTCTGGACGAAGTGGCCCAACCGCTGACCCTGGCCAGTCCGGAACGTATCGAAGCCGTATTGGGCTGCCCCCCCGGCTTTGTCGGCCCCGTCGGCCTGACGATCCCCGTGATTGCAGACCACAGCGCCGCGGTGTTAGGCGATTTCGTCTGCGGAGCGAATGAAATCGATAACCATCTCACCGGCGTCAACTGGGTACGCGATGCATCCGAGCCAGTCGCCGCAGATATACGCAATGTCGTCGACGGCGATCTCAGTCCGAGTGGCGGTGGCAGGTTATCGATCGCTCGGGGTATCGAGGTCGGACACATTTTTCAGTTGGGCGATAATTACAGCAGGCACATGAACGCGGTCGTCCTGAGCCACGAAGGCAAGGAATGCAGCATGTTGATGGGGTGCTATGGCATCGGCGTGTCTCGCATTGTCGCCGCGGCGATCGAACAAAATAATGATGAGCACGGCATCATCTGGCCGGAGCCCATGTGCCCCTTTTCCGTCATTCTGTTGAGTCTAAACGCAAAAAAATCCGCAGACGTAGGCGCTGCCGCGGAAAAACTCTATACACAATTGCAGCAGGCCGGAATCGAAGTCCTGTTCGACGATCGCGATACGCGGCCGGGCGTTAAATTTGCCGATGCCGATTTGCTCGGCATCCCGCATCGACTGGTCGTCGGTGACCGGAGCCTGAAAGAAGACCTGATCGAATATCGACATCGAGGATCAGGCAATGAGGAAAAAATCGCGATTGATGGTGCGATCGATTTTGTGCGCCAAAAGATCGACGCAACTTGGGTGAACTCTCAGTGACCCAGCGAATCGAGCAATCCGTTCCGCGAAAGAACATCAGGTCGCTGAAAATACTCGCGGTCGCGTGCTTGCTGCCACTGGCTGCGGGATACGCTGCACAGGTCCCGGATGCGGCACTGCGCGAAAAACTCCGCGAGGCGATGGAGGATTCCGCGAGTTTTCCGGATCGCTTCGACGCACAGGTGTGGTTGACCGATATGGCAATCCGCTTGGGCCCGCAGGTCCGCGACCCGAATGAGCGAGTCACGATTCTGAAGCAAGTTCATTGGGAAGCTACACGGACCGGGCTGCCACCGGAAATGGTTCTGGCCGTAATCGATATCGAAAGCGCCTTCGATCCCTATGCCGTATCTTCGGCCGGCGCGCAGGGCCTCATGCAGGTTATGCCATTCTGGCTGGATGAAATTGGCCATCCGGGAGACCGGTTGGTCGATATCCAGACCAATTTGCGCATGGGCTGCACAATCCTCAAATATTATTTCGACATGGAAGACGGAGACTGGGCGCCCGCGCTTGCCCGCTATAACGGCAGCCTTGGCCGGCGCGAGTACCCGGAAAAAGTTTTGGGACGGCTGCGTTCGCGCTGGTTCCAGCAATAACAATAGAGGAACCGTTCTGCGGGACGCTATGTGCAAGACCCTGATCGAACGACCCGGAACACCGGGTATATTCTTACCGGGATTACCTGGACCGGTTAGCCTCCTTTATCGTGCGACTCGTCAACAACGCCTCGAACGCGGCTTCCTTCGCACTGACTGCCGCCTGCCTGGCCTGCCAGTAGTTTGCGGACCCGCCCGCCTGCAAGTATTTCTCGGCCACATTCAGGAGATCCTCGGCCTCGCCCAGTCTATCGCCGGCCAACTCCTGAGCGCCCACCTCCCTGGCAGCCGCAATTGCCTGCCTGGCATCGCTCATTTCCTGGACCGGCGGCCCAGCGGCGCAGGCAGCAACCAGGGAAATCATAAAGGCTGCACAGAAACACCTGAAACGAACAACGCGAGATTGGACAAACACTGACAAAAATTCCATTCGGCCGAACCGGCCATTGAGTGTGCTGCCCAAGATATAGGCCGTCAAGCTTCCGCCTGGCCCGAACGGTGACCGCCCAGGCATGACGCGTTCACGCGACAACAAGTTGCCATCAGGCACAGGCTTCGTATGATGGGCGCTACAATAGCCGCGAATTCCGGGGGCAACTGTTAACAACATTTTTGAGAGAGTTTCGCGATGACTATCACCCTGTTTCATAACCCACGTTGTTCGAAGTCACGTCAGACCCTGGCGCTTTTGGAAAGTCATGGAAAGACGCCTACGATCATCGAGTATCTCAAGACACCGCCGGACGAAGCCACTATTCGGGACCTTCTCATCAAACTCGGACTGCAACCCATCGACATCATGCGCACTGGCGAAGAGCCGTATAAAGTGGCTCGGGACGAGATCCAGACTATGAACGTCGACGAGCAAGTTCGATGGCTGGCCGCCAACCCCCGGGTACTCCAAAGGCCCATCGTTGTTGCGGGCGACCAGGCACGAATCGGGCGACCGCCCGAATCCGTATTGGAAATCCTGCCCTGACGCTTGCAGGTGAGACCATGACCGACCGCCGGCATGCATCACACTGGATCGCGCTGGGCGGACTCCTGATCCTGATCACGGTGATCCTGTTGCCGACACCGTCGGTGTGGCGTGTAATTCTCGCGTCACCGCTCATTTTATTACTGGTAACGGGCCTCAAACCGCCGCCCCGCTGGGGCGGCTGGGTCGCTGTCGCAATGATCCCGTATCTTTGTGTTGCGATCGGCGAAGTGATCGTCGACCCGCACAATCGTCTGACCTACGCCATCATCGTCGGTTCCACGCTACTGGTTTTCGCTGCGTCGATGGTTTTCGTGCGCAAAACCGGTGTGAGCCTGCGCCGTTAAAAAACCTGGTCCGTGCCAGCGCGCCATAATCTTAAAAATACGCGATGTCGCGAATGTGCCTCGATGGATGTTTCTGAGACTGTGGCCCGCAGGGATGCGGGCCCCAAGCCTACAGGCGCCCGAAGGAAGTGCCCTTGGGGTAGACGTATTTACGGCGTGTCTCAGAAACATCCATCGAGGCACATGTGGATGAGGCACGATCCAACCGTAACCAAAAATTGCGCTATTTGCTCAGAACCGCTTTCACGAATGGAATAGTGAGCTTCTTTTGTGCCGTCAGCGCTTCCCGGTCGAGCTGATCAAGCAAGGTAAAAAGCTGGCTACACCCCCGCCCCACCCGTGAAATCAGGTAACGCGCCGTGTCATCAGACAACTCAAGGCCCCGCCAGTTTGCGCGCAACTGCATCGCGCTGAGTTTGTCTTCGTCGGACAGTTGCGTCAGGCGAAAAGTCGCGCCCGATGAAAACCTTGAAACCAGGTCCGGCAACACAAAACCACCATGCAGCGGTGACTCGCTCGCCGCGATGACCAGACGGCCCTGGCCTTGACGCAAGCTTTCGAACAGGCGAAACAGGGCTTGTTCCCAGGCCTTATCCCCCGCAACGGCATCGACATCATCGATGCAGATGACATCGAAATCGCCCAGGCCTTCGAGCACTTCCGGCGACAAATCAAAACCGGCCCCTAACGGCAGGTAAGCAGAGCGAAATTCATTGTCGTCGGCCGCATTGACAGCCGCCTGCAAAAGATGAGTTTTGCCAGTATCCGCCGCCCCCCATAACCAAAGCACAGCGAAGTGGCCAGACTCCAATATATTGCGCAGAGCATGAACCGGTTCACCATTCGGTCCATCATAAAAAGTTTTGAAAAGCGCATAGTCGGCGAGCCGAATATCGAGAGGCAGCTGCTGCATCAGGTGCGACCGGCGGCAAGCGCTTTGGAACTCCAGCGGAGAACATAGTCCAGACCGCTGATCACACTGGTCACGAAAACACCGGCACCGATCACGAGAATACTAATGCTTCCCGGCCAACCGAACGCCTGATGCGAAATCACGATTAACATGTAAAGAAGCTGAAATCCGGTATTCAGCTTACTGATCAAGGACGGGTCTGGCTCGACGGGGCCAATAAGAAAATTGTAGACAGTGCCACCAGTCACAATAATCAGATCTCGGCCGATGACTACACAGGCGAGCCAGACGGGTGACAGGCCAAGCCAGGTCAAAGTCATAATCACCGAAACCAGCAACAACTTGTCGGCCAGCGGATCCAGAATACCCCCTAATCTTGTTCGCCATTGAAAATTCTTTGCCAGATAACCGTCGAGCCCATCCGAAAAACCAGCCACAAAAATAAGCACCAGTGCCGACAGGAAATCGCCCGATAACAAGCTGAATACGATTGGAGCGACGAGGACAAATCGCACCCCGCAGATTAGATTAGGTATGTAGGACGCTTTAAACATCAGTCCCACATCGCACGACCCCTGGCATCAAAGCTCCGGAACGAGGTGATAACGTACTCTCTGAGCCGCGATATCCTGAATATTTTCCTCACGAACATTCACCTGAATCCGCTCATCCACGGCCTCGAGCACACTGCGCAACGCGATGGTCCGGGCGAGGCGTTCAACGTCACCACGCACACTCAACGAGAAAATCACATTATTGTCTGACACGCGATTGACCGAGTAGTCTTCGATCACGTCCAGTGCCGACAAATAATTACTGATACGCCCGTAATCTTCGAGGCTCTCGATTCCGGCGACCTCCAGCAAAACCCGTCTTGATGAGCCACTTGATGTCGCCAGCCGCGCGGCGAAAAAATTGGCCAACTCATTGGGACCGGAGGCGACATCCCCATCCCAATCAAACCTCTCTCTTTCCAACAGCAATGTCCATCGCACTTCGGCCGGGCCGCGGGACGACAACCGCACTCTGCCAACCAGCACCGCATCGGCGCCATACCGGAGGGACGCATCGACAAGGGACTCGGAAAATCCACCCCATACCTCACTGACGGAAATCATCGTGAGTTCCTCCGTGTCGACCAGCGGCAAAAATATCGGAGTACCACGCTGATCCGCCGCATTCTGCAACTCGTCGCGAACAGAATCTTCCTGGAGAGCGATTTGTGAGTCTTGCACCTGATCCGGGAAATCGTCCTGATTCCGCACATCGGAATCAGACGCGAGTATTGTTCGCTCACCTTCTCCCGCATCCAGGATCAGCCACACCAGTGTCGAAGGGCGCTCCTCGCCCCAGATCGGTTGCCCCAGCCGATCCAGAATCCGCTTTACAGCAATCCGGTCGAACAGTACCCAGACCTTGTCGCCAGGGGTGATGCGATATTGCTGAACCAGAACCGATGAGTCACCGAACGAGTCTATGACCGCGGGGTCCGCCGCGGTAAAGGTCTGGCCCGTGACCTTGACCAGCACCTGGCCCAAAGCGTCATCGAAAGCTCGAGGTAAAGCACCTGAAGACCCGCCCGGCAAATCGACCTCAGCGGTATAGAGCCCTTCGACACGGGCGCCGAGGGCGCCTGAAGAAATAAATATCGGGATCAGACAAATCAGGAAAATTTTTAGTGTCTGCAATGTGCGCATATGCATTATTATAGCGCCGGTGTGACGCGCAGGCATTTTGAAATGAGCCGGGACAAATCGTTGACCTATAAGAATGCCGGCGTAGATATCGATGCCGGCAATGCGCTGGTCGAGCGCATTAAACCGCTGGTAAAAACCACCCGGAGGCAGGGTGTTCTGGGCAACATCGGCGGATTCGGCGGATTGTTCGAACTGGACCTTGTGAAATACCGGCAACCTGTCTTGGTGTCCGGTACTGATGGAGTCGGCACCAAATTAAAACTCGCGATCGAACTCGGTCGCTTCGATACCGTCGGTATCGATCTGGTTGCAATGTGCGTCAATGACGTCATCGTGCAGGGCGCGGAGCCCCTTTTCTTTCTCGACTATTACGCGATGGGCAAGTTGGATCTGGAGGTCGGTGAGGCGGTCATAAGCGGCATTGCCGACGGATGCCGTCAAGCCGGCGCCGCACTGTTAGGCGGAGAGACCGCCGAAATGCCCGGCATGTATGAAGGCGCGGACTTCGATCTGGCCGGGTTCTGTGTCGGCGTCGTCGAGCGCGACGCTTTGATCGACGGGTCCCGGATCAGCGTCGGTGACCGGCTGCTCGGACTCGCGTCTACAGGCCCGCATTCAAATGGCTACTCCCTGATTCGCCGGATATTGGAAACCTCGGCCGATGCCGCCCTCGAAGGCCCGGGTGCCAGCTCGGTCAGTGCGAGCCTGCTGACCCCGACCCGAATCTATGTCCGGGCTGTTCTCGCGTTGCAGGCCGCCTGCCCAATCAGCGCAATCGCGCATATCACGGGTGGCGGGCTACCCGGGAATGTGGCCCGCATCTTGCCGCCCGATGCGGATGCCCACATAAACACTTCGAGCTGGGAACGGCCAGGAATCTTCAATTGGCTGCAGGAACAAGGTGGAATCGCTGAAGGCGAGCTGCTGCGGACATTCAATTGTGGCATTGGCATGGTCATCGTCGTGCGGCCGGATGATGCAGTCGAGGCCACGCGAGTGCTGACGAAAGCCGGTGAAACCCTATTCGATATCGGCGAAATCCGATCCGGCTCCGGCCAGGTCCGTATTGAATAATGGTGGCCGGTGGCGGTGGGGTTAATGATAATTCCATTGGAATCGGTAACGGACTGCGGACCGCGGTACTGATATCGGGAAGCGGCACCAATTTGCAGGCCATCGTCGACCGAATCCGGGCCGGCGGCCTCGATATCAACCTTGCCCAGGTTCTGAGCGATCGGCCGGATGCGTTCGGCCTGACACGGGCGCGCGAGGCCGGCATCCCGACCCGGGTCATCGATTATTCGAATTCCAATTCACGCCCGGAGGCCGACGAGAAATTATTGATCGCGCTGGAAACGCTGGCCCCCGACCTTGTCGTGCTCGCCGGATTTATGCGCATTCTGCCGCCGGACATGGTGAACGCTTACCCGGGCCGAATGCTGAATATCCACCCTTCCCTATTGCCGAAACATCGCGGGTTGCACACCTATCGAAAGGCCATTCAATCGGGCGACACCTGGCATGGAACGACAGTGCATTACGTCACGCCGGACCTGGACGCGGGGCCGTCTATCATCCAGTACAAAATTCCGATCCGTGACGGCGAGACGGAAGCCTCGCTGCGCGCCCGGGTACAACGGGGTGAATATGTCATTTATCCGCGTGCGATCGGCTGGATCGCGGACGGGCGCCTTTCACTGCACGGGACCGACGTCTGGCTGGACGACGCGCCAATGGACGCGCCTGTCATCGTAGAAGAAATCTAGAATACATATACAACCTATTGTTTATTATTATTTTTTATTAAACGGTAATCTCTCAGGCTTTGGGCAGAGTGACCCCGGTCTGCCCCTGGTATTTTCCGGCCCGATCAAGATACGACTCTTCACAGACCTCGTCTGACTCGAAGAAGATCATTTGGGCCACGCCTTCGTTGGCGTAAATCTTGGCTGGCAACGGCGTGGTGTTCGAAAACTCCAGCGTGACGTGACCCTCCCACTCGGGCTCGAGCGGCGTGACGTTGACGATAATCCCGCACCGCGCATAGGTCGATTTGCCGAGGCAAATAGTCAGGACATTGCGCGGAATTCGGAAATATTCGACGGTTCGCGCCAACGCAAATGAATTCGGCGGAATGATGCACACGTCCCCCTGCATATCCACGAAGCTGTTTTCATCGAATGCCTTCGGGTCCACGACCGCAGAATAGATGTTCGTGAAGACCTTGAAGTCAGATGCGCAACGGACGTCATAGCCGTAACTTGACGTGCCAAAAGATACGATTCGACCGGCGCCGTTCTCACGGACCTGCGCCGCCTCGAACGGCTCGATCATCCGGTGCGTCTCCGCCATTTCGCGAATCCATCGGTCTGATTTAATCGTCAATCCTGATCTCCCATGCTAAGAAAACCCCTCGACAACAATGTCCGGAAATGCCGCCTTGCGATCACGCAGACTGACGTCCAGCGGCAATGCACCCAACAATGGAATCCCGGTTTCCTGCCCAACCACCGCCCGGACCTCTTCAACCCGCTGCGCCTCAATACCTGAAACCGGAAATCCCAGGGTGATCGCCACGCGAGCCTGATCCGCCACCGTTGCAACGTTCACAGCCGTACCCACAGCGCCCGAATTTAATCCTAAAAAGGGAACTAATATCGCTTTAATTGCGCTTTCAACGCGCTCAGTGCTTGCCGGTGCCATGATTCGTGACGGGTTTAACAGTATCCAATACCCCTAACGCGAGACATTCTACCCGAAGATTATCGGGATTCTCCGCCCGCCGGATTCAGCTGGGGTCCGGGAGCTCAGAATTCACTTTTTTACATCATCAACGGCTGGCGCGATTGGGAACGTCAAGCTTTGGTGCGGAACCGGGGATAAGTCGCAGGTCGTATGAAATTTGTCAGTTCATTCAGGGCCGAGCGGTCCGTCGCACAGCTTCTGGAGGCGCCCAATATCGATTCGCCGGGCGCCAGAAAGGCGGCTGAGGCCTTGGCGAAACTGGGCAGTGGGGCCATCTCGACTGTCATCGACGCATTTGCGGCGGCCGACAAGCAACAGGCGAAGGTTCTCGTCAGCACACTTGCCAAAAACGTCACTAACAATACGTTTAACGAATTTGTAACGGGGCTCGGTCATTCCGACCGCCGGTGCATCGCGGGCGTCGCATCGGCGCTGGCCTCAGCCAATGGTTATGACGCGAACAAACTCGTGGATCTGCTGACCAGTGACAATGTGTCGAAGTCGGCAGTTGTCGACATACTCCAGGTCAAGAAAGACGAGCTGAACATTGCCACCTTGTTGCGCACCGTCTACGTCCTCGGACCGCGCGAAATGTCCGCGATGTTCAAAATCATCGATGCGATCGCGACCGACAAGGCCATTCCAGATCTTCTGGCCCGCATCAGCGGCAAAGACACCGGCGTGCGCATTCACATTATTAATATCCTGACGCGCTTTAACCGCCCGGATGTCGCCGAGGCCATCGAAAAGCAATTATCGGATCCACATAAAGGTGTGCGTCAGGCCTCGCTGATCGCGCTGACCCATATGGATGGGGACCGTGATATCGCGAGGATCAGCAAACTCCTGATGGACCCTGAAATGGATGTCCAGAACCAGGCTGTCGAACTGCTGGTCAAGATGCACCATCCGGATACGATGAAATACCTGCTGGATGTCCTGAAGGATGAGTCTGAATACGCCCGCCGCTCAGCGGTCGAAGTACTGAACGAGATCGCAGAGCCTTCGTCCATACGCCACCTGCTAAGCGCCATCGAAGACGAAGACTGGTGGGTGCGCTCGAGAGCGGCGGACGCTCTGGCTTCGATCGGCGGTGACAAGGTCCTGAACGCCGTCATGGAACTCATTCGTGACGAGAATGAAAACGTGCGCCGCGCAGCGATTGAAATTCTGAATCAAACCAAAGACGATCGGGCGGTAAATCATCTGATCGCCGCCCTCGACGATCAGGATTGGTGGGTCCGCGAGCGAGCGAGCGATGCGCTCGGAGAAATCGGTGACTCGCAGGCGGTTCCACACCTGGTCAAAATGCTGGACGGCGACCCCAAATCAGTGCCGGCCGCGATCCGGGCGCTGGGGCGTTTGGGCAATCGGCAGGTGACGGCCAAGATCCTGCCCTTCCTGAAACGATCCGAGAAAAATATTCGTGTCGAAGCGGTCAACGCGCTCGCGAGTCTCGCCGATCAATCATTGGCGACCGGCATCAGAGCGCAACTGGTACCGCTGACCAACGATCCCGACGAAACCATTGCCCGGGTCGCCGGAAACGCTGTTCACCAGATCGACAATCGATTCTCGACGTCTTCGATAGAGGTCGGGAAAGAAGCGGACCAAAAGGCCGAGCGCCTGGCGGAGCCGGACCGCACCCTCCTTCTGGAGGGCACAGCGATCGAAGACGTGGTCGAGAAACTCGCCGCGGGCCAGAAACTCGATGTCTCCAAACTCAAACCCAACGACATGATCGAAGGCCGATACCGGTTTATCCAACAGATCGGCAAGGGTGCGTTCGGCACCGTTGTACTCGTCGAGGACAACGTGGTCGAAGAGGAACTGATCTTCAAGTTCCTGAATCCAAACGTCAGCGACGACGAGGAGATGATGCAACGCTTCGTGCACGAACTCAGATATTCGCGAAAAATCACCCATCCGCACGTTATTCGTATTTACGACTTCGTCAGCCTGGGTGGAAATTACGCCATATCAATGGAGTATTTCGAATCCCATACGCTCGGGTCTGAAATCGCGAAGCAGAAACCCATGCCTGTGGACAAGGCGATCAGCTATGGCCGCGACATTGCGGAGGGCATGATCGCCGCGCATGAGGTCGGGATCGTCCACCGCGACATCAAGCCGGCCAATATCCTGATCAATGACGAAGGCGTCCTGAAAATCGTGGATTTCGGCGTCGCTGCCGCGGCCAGCTCCGGCGACACGCAGCTGACCAAGACCGGGTACGTCATCGGCTCGCCCAAATACATGGCGCCGGAACAGATCCTCGGGAAGAAGGTCGATTTACGGGCCGACATTTACAGTACCGGCGTCCTGCTTTATGAAATGATGACCGGTACACCGCCATACTCCCAGGGTGATCATATGTCCGTCATGTACCAGCACATCCAGGCCAAGGCCAAACTCTGCGAGGAACTGAATCCGGACATCCCCCCTGAGGTCGCGGCAATCGTCAAGAAGACCATGGAAGTCGATAAACTCAAACGGTATAGTTCCATGGGTGAGTTGCGTGAAGCTTTAGACAAGGTTGCGTAATTGCTTTCGATACCTGCAGGTGCCGGATTCGTGCAATCGATCGCAGCATATGGATCATCTGTAACCTTTTGCCTGGAGCGAACGGCCGGGGCCGCGAAGTAAAATGCCACGAATTGATGCGTTTCTGAAACTGGGCCTGGCCCAGGGGTGCTCGGATGTGCACCTCGCTGTTGGCGTCCCGCCGATGTTACGCATGAATGGCGACCTGATGCCGATCAAATTTCGGGAATTAACTGACACGGAACTGGACGCCTACATCACGGAAATTCTGGCTCAGAATCAGCAGGACCGCCTCAAGGACGGTCACGATCTGGATTTTTCCTATATTTCCGAGGACGGTGGTCGCTTCCGTGTCAACGTGTTTCGCAAGGCGACGGGGATCGGAGCAACCTTTCGCTTCATTCCACAGGAAATCCCAACACTCGACAGCCTGATGATGCCGGGCATCATCGCAGATCTCTGTGATCATCATCAGGGCATGGTGCTCGTCACCGGCTCGACCGGCACCGGTAAGTCAACGACGCTCGCGGCGATGGTGGATCACATCAACCGCAATCGAAACCTCAACATTATCAGCCTTGAAGACCCGATCGAATTTGTTCACGAAAGCAAGCGATGTCAAATCATCCAGCGGGAATTGAATACGCATTTACCCAGTTTCGCGGAAGGCATACGTGCCGCGCTCCGGGAAGACCCGGACGTGATCCTGGTAGGTGAGATGCGTGACGCGGAAACAATTTCGATGGCCATGACAGCGGCCGAAACCGGTCACCTTGTGCTCGGCACCCTGCATACGACCGGTGCCGCCAAGACCATCGACCGCATGATCGACGCGCTGCCGGGAGAAATGCGGGAACAAACCAAAAGTTTTCTGGGTATGGGCCTCAATGCCGTAGTCACGCAAACACTCGTAAAGACGCCTGACGGCAGGGGGCGACGCGCGGTCCTCGAAATCATGGTCATGACCCGGGCGATTGCCAAGATGATCGCGACTGATCAGACACATCAGATTCCCGCCCAGCTCCAGACCGGCGGCGATCTGGGCATGCAGCTAATGGATAATGCACTGATGAATGCCATTCAGTCGAAGGAAATCGATCCCGACGACGCCTTCCGCTTCGCGACCGATAAGAACGCGTTTCAGAAATATGTCACCGACACGTCGATGCTGCCCAAACTCGACATTCCGGCCTGAATATCGGGCATCCCACCCATATGAAACCCATCGACGACTACCTCGCGGAACTCATTAAGAAGAACGGTTCTGACCTGCACTATATCGCAGGCCAACCGGTCCGAATGAGGGTCTACGGAGAACTCGAGCCGTGCCAGACAGATATTCTGTCTGCAGACGAGGCCAAGGAAACGCTGTACGGCATCATGACCAACCAGATGAGGAAGGATTACGAAGCCAAGGACTCGACGGACTTTGCCCATAACGTAGAGGGCGTCGCCCGATTTCGAGTCAACGTTTTCCGTCATCTGGGGGGTATCGGCTGCGTCATGCGGGCTATTCCGTCGGTGGCCAAATCGCTCAAGGAATTGAACATGCCGCCCGTTGTCACCCAACTGTGTCATCACAGTCAGGGCATGATACTGGTCACCGGAAAGACGGGATCCGGAAAATCCACCACCCTCGCCGCGATGATCGATGAGATTAATAAGACGCTGAATGGCCACATTCTGACGATCGAGGACCCGATCGAGTTCGTTCATACACGTCACAAGTGTTTAATCAGTCAACGCGAACTCGGGCTGCACACCCCAAGCTTTTCAAGGGCTCTTCTGTCCGGTTTGCGTGAAGACCCCGACGTCATTCTGGTCGGCGAAATGCGCGATCTGGAGACCATCAGCATCGCGGTCACGGCCGCTGAAATGGGCATCCTGGTCATGGGTACACTGCATACGAACGGTGCGGCAGCAACGGTGGATCGGATCGTGAATACGTTTCCAACCAACAAGCAGAACCACGTCCGTACAATGTTATCGACGTCACTGCGTGGCGTAATCTCTCAACAGCTGGTTCCGAAGGCCGGTGGCGGGGGTCTGGTAGCCGCACTCGAAATACTCGTCAATACCCCGGCGGTCGCCAACGTGATACGACAGGGCAAGCTGGATAAACTCGAAAACACGATGGTCAGCGCCCGGAAGGACGGCATGATCACGATGGATACCACGTTAAAGGACATGCTAAATCGTGGCATTATCTCCGGCAGAAACGCCTATAATGCCGCACTGGAAAAGCGAGCGTTCGAAGAAACAAAAGAACAGGACTAATTCAGGACCTCCGGGTCCCATCGACCCGATACGAGCATGCCGAACGATCGCAAAAAAATTCTCGTGACCAGCGCCCTACCGTACGCGAGCGGCCCGATCCACATGGGCCACCTCGTCGAGTACATTCAGACCGACATTTGGGTACGCTTCCAGAAACTGATCGGTAATGACTGTATTTACATTTGCGCCAGCGACGCCCATGGCACGCCGATCATGCTCAAGGCACAGCAGGAAGACATCAGCCCGGAGGAACTGGTCGCAAAACTTCACGACGAACACGAGCACCACCTGAGGGCTTTTCTTGTCGATTTCGACAATTTCCATACCACGCATTCGGAAGAAAATAAGACCCTCGTCGAGAAGATATATCGCCGCCTCGAAAAAAAAGGCCTGATCGAACGGAGAATTATTGAGCAGGCCTACGACGCCCAAGCCGGTATGTTTCTGCCCGATCGTTTCGTGCGCGGCACATGCCCACACTGCGGGGCCCTGGATCAGGCCGGCGACAATTGTGAAGTATGCAGCCGGACTTACGCGCCCAGCGATGTCATTGACCCGAAGTCCGTAATCTCGGGCACGACGCCGGTACAGAAAGAATCGGAGCACTATTTCTTTCGGCTCAGGGCCTTCGACGCATCGCTTCGCGACTGGATTTCGGCAGGCCATGTCGATCCGGGCGTGGCCCGCAAACTCGAAGAGTGGTTTGACGCCGGCCTGCAGGACTGGGACATCTCGAGAGACGCGCCGTATTTCGGCTTTCGCATTCCGGATACCGAGGATAAGTACTTCTACGTCTGGCTCGACGCGCCGGTCGGTTACATGGCCAGCCTGGAAAATTTCGCGGCCCGAACCGGCGGCGAATTCGATGTGGACACCTATTTCGCAGCCGACAGCGAGGCCGACGTCTGCCATTTCATCGGCAAGGACATCGTTTATTTTCATACGCTGTTCTGGCCCGCGGTCCTGGAGGGCGCCGATTACAGGAAGCCCAGCCACGTTTTTGTCCATGGGTTCCTGACCGTCAACGGCCAGAAGATGTCCAAGTCACGAGGCACGTTCATCTCGGCGGCGACCTATCTGGCCCATCTGAACCCGGAATATTTGCGCTACTATTACGCATTCAAACTGGGCCCCGGTATCGAAGATATCGACCTCAACCTGGATGATTTTGTCGCGCGGATTAATTCAGACCTGATCGGCAAATTCGTTAATATTGCCAGCCGGTGTGCCAGTTTTATCGGCAAGCGATTCGACGGACAGCTGTCGGCAACACTGGAGAACCCGGTGCTCTATGACGAATTCGTGCGAGCCGGCGAACCGATCGCCGCACTTTACGAGGCCCGCGAATTTTCTCGCGCCATGCGTGAGATCATGAAACTCGCGGACCGGGCGAATCAGTATATTGACGAACACAAGCCGTGGCAGCTGGCCAAGGATGAAACCAACCTGCCACAGGTTCAGCTGGTCTGCACCCAGGGACTGAACATGTTCAGAGCCCTGGCCACCTACCTGCAGCCCGTACTTCCCGGCGTCATCGAATCGGCGGCGCAATTTCTGGGTGCCGGTGAGTTGCGATGGACCGGCCCGGAGCACCCGTTGCTCGATACGAAGATCGAGCCGTTTAATCCTCTGATGACCCGTATCGAAAAACAGGCCGTCGCCAGAATGGTTGAAGACTCCAAGGATAACCTTCCGACTGCCGAGCGCGCCTCCTGATGTCCGAGTTGATCCTGATCATTCTCGCCACAGTGCTGGTCAATAATTTCGTCCTCGTAAAATTTCTCGGACTGTGCCCATTGCTCGGCGCGAGCACTCGATTCGAAACCGCACTCGGCATGTCGCTCGCGACGACTTTCGTGTTGACGCTCGCATCCGGCAGCAGTTATCTGATCGACACCTATGTGCTGGTCCCTTTAGGTATCGAATATCTGCGCCTGTTGTCATTCATACTCGTGATTGCCGGTGCCGTGCAATTCACCGAGCTATTTGTCCGGCATTCGATCCCGATCCTCCACCAGGTACTCGGGATTTACCTGCCGCTGATCACGACCAATTGCGCGGTTCTCGGGGTCGCGCTGTTGAATACCCGTCAAAGCGAAAGTTTCCTGCAGTCCCTGGCCTACGGCATCGGCGCCGGGCTGGGCTTTTGCCTTGTCATGATTCTATTCGCGGGCCTTCGCGAACGACTGGAGACAGCTGATGTACCGGCGCCGTTTCGCGGAGCGGCGATCGCGCTCGTGACAGCCGGATTGATGTCGATGGCCTTTATGGGTTTTTCCGGGCTTACCCGGGGTTGATGGTCTCTTTTCCGATATCAGTGTGACCGGCGTCATGATCGCGGCAACACTCACGATTGGTTCGCTTGTCGCCGTGATTGCGATCACGTTAAGCATCGCGTCAATTCGCCTGCGATCCAATCGGAATGATGCGCTCGAGCGAATTAACGACCTGTTGCCGCAAACCCAATGCGGCCGATGCGGATTTCCGGGGTGCCGGCCCTATGCTGAAGCCATCCTCATGGGAGCCGCCCAAATCAATCAGTGCGTGCCCGGTGGGGACGCTACGATCATCGCTATCGGCAATTTACTGAATCGTCCACCGCTGGCGCTCGACCCGGCGTTCGGGGAGGCCAAGCCGCCGCAGGTTGCAGTCATCGACGAAGGGACCTGTATCGGCTGCACGGCTTGCCTGCAGGCCTGTCCCGTAGATGCGATACTGGGCGCGGCGCATTTTATGCATACGGTGATCAACACCGAGTGTACCGGGTGCGAATTGTGCATCGCGCCGTGTCCGGTGGATTGCATCACCATGGAATCTGAATGAGCGAACCCGCGAGGTACAATCCGCAACCGCCGAGGCCCGCTTGGGGAATACGTCCACCGTCGAAAAAAAACATCTCGACCGATCTGCCGATTCTGACGGCGCCAATTCCCAAGCAGGTCGTCATTCCGATTCAGCAATGTCTCGGGCTGCCGGCTCGCCCGATCGTGACTCCGGGCCAGCAGGTGCGAGCCGGGGAGCCGATCGCCGTGTCGGGGGCGACAGGCGCAGGTCCAAAATTACACGCCTCGATTTCCGGGTATATCCACGCGATCGAAGAGCGGCCGGTTCCCGGTCCCCAGCCCACGACCGAAACTTGTGTCGTTATTCGTGGCGACGGTCAGGATTTGCCCTATAACGGCTACCGTGGTGTCGGTGACCCAATGCAGCTTGAGCCGGATAGACTTTGCGCGCTGGTCGCAGAAGCAGGTATTGTCGGGCTCGGCGGGGCGTTATTTTCGACAGCCGACAAGCTAAGTACACCACATAAGATCACAGCGCTGATTCTTAACGGCGCGGAGTGCGAGCCCTACATTACCTGCGACGAGATGCTGGAACTCGAGCAGGCGGATAAAGTGCTGCGTGGCGCACGGATTATGATGAGGGCGCTGAACACATCGCTGGCTATCGTAGCCGTCGAACGCGACATGTCTGAAGACCGCGTCGCACTCAATGATGCGATCGAGGCCGCAGGAGATCGAAATATCCATGTCGCCGTCGTGACCGCAAAATATCCGGCCGGTGGCGAGCGCCAACTGATCCAGATGATCATGAATCAGGAAGTTCCCGAGGGCGGCTATCCGAGTGACCTCGGTTACGTCTGCCACAATGTCGCGACCGCGGCCGCGGTCGCAGATTTCTTCGACAGCGGCCGTCCGCTGATCTCGCGCATCGTGACACTCGCTGGGGGCGGCGTCGAAATGACGCGGAATGTCGAAGCCCGTATCGGCACCGAAATGAGAGAACTGATTCGATCAACAGTCGGCTATTCCAATGAGACGGCGCAACTCGTGATGGGCGGTCCGATGATGGGCTTTTTGCTTCCCGACCACACGCTCCCGATCACGAAGGCGACCAATTGCCTGATCTGCGCGAACCCCGGGGAACTCAGCCCCCCGCGGCCGGAAATGCCTTGCATTCGGTGCAGTGAATGCAGCCAGGTCTGCCCCGCGCTGATCCTGCCGCAGGAATTACTGACGGCTGCGGCCCGGCATGATATGGGCGCGCTTGTTGACCTGGGCCTGAACGCATGCATCGAATGCGGATGCTGCGACTACGTCTGTCCAAGCCACATCCCGATGACCTCTCGATTTATCGAGGCCAAGCGAGCGCTTCGCGAGAATCAGCGCGGAACACAGAATGCCGAACGGGCGCGTAAACGATTCGAGAAGCGTCAGGAGCGGCTTAACCGCCAGAATTCCGAGCGTGGACAAGAACTGCAGGAACAGGTCGATGAATTGGCCGAATCACCGCAACAGGTCATCGACGCCATTATGGACCGAGTGAAATCGAAACCCGGCGAATGATGCTCGCGTCCGGATCCGCACCGCACTGGCGTACCCGGGAGACCGTGGCGTCGATGATGCGCCAGGTGATCTACGCGCTGTTGCCTGCAATTGTTTTGTATTCGATCTTTTTCGGAATCGGGATCATAATCAACTGCCTGATCGCCATCGCGGTTGCCGTCGGCACCGAGATCGTTGCGCTGCTTCTGCGCCGCCGCCCCGTCGAGCTTTTCATTAAGGATAACAGTGCGATCGTCACGGCGATTCTGCTCGCGCTCTGCCTGCCTTCACTGACGCCCTGGTGGGTAACCGCGACCGGTAGTTTTTTCGCGATTGCAGTCGCCAAGCATCTGTACGGGGGTCTCGGATTTAACGTGTTCAATCCCGCAATGGTGGGTTACGTGGTCCTGATCGTGTCATTTCCGGAAGAAATGAGTCACTGGACGGCGCCGAATGTCGGCGATATCGACTATCAAGCTCCAACCGCTCTGATGACACTCCAATACATGCTGACCGGCGCGCTGCCCGATGGCATGACGATTGACGCCATTACGCGCGCGACGCCGCTGAATTCGATCAAGATGGAACTCGGCCTGATGCGGACAGTCGACGAAATCCGCGCGAACCCCAGTTTCGGAGAGTTCGGCGGCCGCGGTTGGGAAGTGATCAACGCCGTTATCGCGCTGGGCGGGTTCTGGCTGCTGTACAGAGGCATCATTCGCTGGCATACGCCTGTAGCGATGATCGGTACGCTGTTCACCCTGGCCTTCCTCGCATCGATTCTGGACTCATCGATTCATCCCGGGCCATTTTTTCATCTGTTCAGTGGCGGCACGCTGCTATGCGCATTCTTTATCGCGACCGATCCGGTGTCGGGCGCCACGACCGATGCGGGGAAACTGATCTTCGGCGCGGGTGTTGGTGCCCTGACCTTCATTTTCAGAACCTGGGGTATTTATCCAGACGGCGTTTCATTTTCCGTGCTGCTCATGAACATGGCTGCGCCGTTAATCGACCGTTACACCCGGCCGAGGGTCTACGGGCGAATTCCGCCGCCGGGTCACTGAACCACAATGGTTGACGAAATCCGATCATCAAATGCCCGCCCGGTCCGGTCCGTCGTCTACCTGATTCTGTTTGCGCTGGCCGCGGCCATCACGCTCGCGTCGGTCGATCGCGTTACAAGCGAACGCATTGCCGCCAATGAACTGGCTGAACGCCTGAACGCATTGAAGGAACTGTTGCAGGTCGATGAATACAACAACGAGCCGCATCTCGATGCCATCACCGTCCTACACCCTGATTTGCTGGGCAGCGAGGAGCCCCTGCCCGTCTATCGAGCCCGAATGAACCTGGAACCCGTCGCAGCAGTCCTGACCGCCGTGACACCGGACGGTTTCTCGGGCGAGATTCGGATATTCATCGCCCTCTATCCGGACGGCGAGGTTGCCGCGGTCCGCGTCATCGAGCATCACGAATCTCCAGGGCTGGGCGATTTGATCGAGCACCGCAAGTCAGACTGGATCGAGACATTCACGGGGCTCCAAACGTCAGAAGTCGTGGCCGATCTTCGCGCGCCCGCATGGACGCTCGACCGCGATGACGGCGACTTCGATCATATTTCCGGGGCCACCGTCACGAGCCGCGCGGTCGTCAAGGCCGTCCGCAACGCCGCACTCTATTTCAACGCGCACCGCGCCGAAATTTTCGCCCCACCCATCGAGACCGTTGAGAGCCAATAAAATATCGAAATGGACGAAAACCTCGAATATCGTGAAATTTTTCATCGCGGCCTGTGGCAGGAGAATCCGGGGCTCGTGCAACTTCTGGGCCTGTGCCCACTCCTGGCCATCAGTAATACGCTGATCAACGGCCTGGGGCTGGGCATCGCGACGATATTCGTGATCTGCGCAACCAATGTCCTCGTCTCGATGACCCGCCATTGGACCCATCACGACCTGCGCCTGCCGACTTTCGTGCTCGTCATCGCGACGTTCGTGACCATTGTCGAACTGCTATTCAAAGCGTACGTATTCGATCTGCACCTGGCCCTCGGTATCTTTATTCCACTGATCGTCACGAACTGCGTCATTCTTGGCCGGGCGGAGGCGTTTGCATCGCGTCAGCCGGTGCTGGCGGCCCTCGTAGACGGACTGGCTCACGGCATCGGCTTCGCGCTGGTCCTGATCACGCTGGGCGCCGCCCGGGAGATCATCGGACAGGGCAGCCTGCTTTCCGGTGCTCCCCTGTTATTCGGTCCCGGTTCTGAAAATTGGACGCTGCAATTCTCGGAACGGCCAGTCGGCTTTTTACTGGCCATCTTGCCTCCGGGCGCGTTTATCGGGCTCGCCCTGTTCATCGCGCTGCGCAATTATATCGCCCGGCGTTCGGACAAATGAATGCCGCGAAGCGCGCGGCCATTTTCAGTCGATTGCGGGCCGCAAACCCGAATCCCCGAACGGAGCTGAAATATCAAAATCCATTCGAACTGCTCGTCGCGGTGATCCTGTCAGCCCAGGCGACGGACATCAGCGTCAATCTCGCCACCGACAAGCTATACCCGGTGGCCAGAACTCCGAAAGCCATCGCTGCTCTGAAAGAGGCGGGTCTGAAAAAATACATCAAATCGATCGGACTCTATAACAGCAAAGCCAAACATATCATTCAGACCTGCCGCATTCTGCTCGAGAAACACGGTGGAGAAGTGCCACAGACCCGCACGGAACTGGAGGCTTTACCCGGGGTGGGCCGTAAAACGGCCAGCGTGATGTTGAATTCTGCATTTGGAGAATCGACGATCGCGGTTGATACCCATATTTTCAGACTCGGCAACCGCACCGGTCTGGCGCCGGGCAAAACGCCTCTCGAAGTCGAGAAAAAGCTAATGAAATTTACGCCGGACGAGTACAGACGGAATGCCCATCACTGGCTGATTCTGCACGGACGATACGTCTGCAAGGCGCGCAAACCCGAGTGCGCGAAATGCGTGATCGAAGATCTTTGCGAGTACAATAAAAAAGTTCTGCCAGAATAACGAACCAGACGACTACCAGGCAATGCAGCACGGCAATTATTCCAATGACCCGGACATCCAGCTCAATTGGCGAATTCTGAATCGCCTTTGGCCCTATTTGTTCGAATACAAGGGCCGTGTGGGGCTTGCATTGCTGTGCCTGGTTCTGTCGAAAGCAGCCATCCTGGTTATTCCGTTTTTCCTCAAGTACATCGTCGATACGCTCGCCTCCACAAGCACTGAGTCTATTGCTGCGACCACACTGGTCTGGCTGGTTCTGGCCTACGGATTCGCGCGTTTCTCGAACGTCCTGTTTGGAGAACTCCGGGACACGGTGTTTGGCCGCGTCACCGAACGGGCCATGCGCCATCTGGGCCTCGATGTATTTCGCCACATGCTGGCGCTGGATCTCGAGTTTCATCTGAACCGGCGGACCGGTGGACTGGCGCGCGACATTGAGCGCGGCATCACCGGGATCAGTTTCCTGATGCGATTTTTCGTATTCAATATCGCCCCGACCCTGTTCGAAATCGCGATGGTGGTCGGCATTCTGCTCTACAACTACGGCATTAGCTTCGCATTAATCACCCTGGTATCCGTTATCGCCTACGGCATCTTTTCGGTCGTGGCAACCGAGTGGCGCACGCAGTTTGTCCGGGAAGCCAATCTGGCCGATTCGCGAAGCAATACCATCGCGGTTGACAGCCTGCTGAATTACGAGACTGTCAAGTATTTCACCAACGAGGAGTTCGAAGCCCGGCGCTACGATGAGGAGCTGAATAACTGGGAACAGGCCAGACGAAAAAACCGCCTGTCATTGTTTACCCTCAACGGTGGTCAGGCTGTGATTATCGCGGTTGCACAAACCAGCATGATCGGGCTGGCCGTATTCCAGGTGCGCGCGGGAGCAATGACGCTGGGCGACTTCATCCTGGTCCAGGCGTTCATGATTCAGCTGTTTTTGCCCTTGGGATTTCTCGGATTCGTTTATCGCGAGATCAAGGGTTCTGTCGCCAATATCGAGCGCTTGTTCGAATTGCTCGCCATGCGACCGCGGGTCGTCGATTCAATCGATGCGAAGGAACTCAAAGTCGGTTCTGCCGGTATCAAGTTCGACAAGGTCAGCTTCGGGTACCGCTCAAGCCGTCCGATCCTGAAAAACGTCAGCTTTAGTATTGAACCGGGTCAGAAAGTCGCGGTCGTCGGCGCCAGCGGTGCGGGAAAATCAACCCTCGTCAAATTGCTTTTTCGCTTCTACGATTTGACTGATGGAAGTATTAGCATCGATAGTCAGAATATTAACGACGTTACACAGCGCTCGCTGCGCCATGCAATCGGGGTCGTCCCACAGGACACCGTATTATTCAACGCCAGCTTATTCGAGAACGTTCGCTACGGGCGGCCGGATGCGACTGATCAAGATATCACTGAAGCGATTAAACTCGCCCATTTACAAGCGTTTGTCGATGAACTCCCCGAAGGCAGAGACACGATGGTCGGTGAACGGGGCCTCAAACTCTCGGGCGGCGAAAGACAACGCGTGGCGATCGCACGAGCAATATTAAAGCGCCCGCCAATCCTCGTATTCGATGAAGCCACTTCGTCGCTGGACAGCAAGACCGAGCAGGCGATTCTCGCGGCGGTACGGGAGATCTCACAGGATCACACGAGCCTCGTCATCGCACATCGCCTGTCAACAATTGTCGACGCGAACAAAATCGTCGTTCTCCATCACGGGGAAATCGTCGAACAAGGAACGCATGACTCGCTATTGCTCGACAATGGCCGGTATACACAGTTATGGCAGGCACAACGAAAAGAGCAGGATCGTATGGCTGTGGAGGATCATTCAGGCCCTGGAAGGCCCGGCTACGCCCCACTCCCTGACGGCGATACAAACTAACGCGGGTGCAACCCCCCACCAACTGACCGCCGACGAATATCTGCGGAATCGTT
>PVMK01154615.1_pt1 | contig 40353 bp, 52 predicted proteins | sample 1853481 | NCBI WGS metagenome assembly PVMK01 (sample SAMN08533507, study PRJNA380276) | Marine sediment metagenome, whole genome shotgun sequencing project.
CCGCTCGTGGCCTGATCAACACGTTGTTCAGCAACCCGAAGCGCTACGACCTGACCAGGGTCGGTCGCTACAAGCTGAACCAGAAGCTGGGGTTGCCCGCGATCAACCTGGACAAGTACAGCATCGAAGAGGACGGGATGCTCTCCGAGGAGGACATCGTTGCCTCCATCGAGTACCTCATCGCCCTGCACAACGGCGAAGAGGGCTTCCGCATCGACGACATCGACAACTTCCAGAACCGGCGGGTTCGCACCGTCGGTGAGTTGATCCAGAACCAGATTCGCGTCGGGCTCAGCCGACTGGAGCGAGTGGTCCGTGAGCGCATGACGACCCAGGACCCAGAGGCGATCACGCCGCAGACCCTGATCAACATCCGCCCGGTTGTCGCTTCCATCAAAGAGTTCTTCGGAACCAGCCAGCTCAGCCAGTTCATGGACCAGCCCAACCCGTTGGCCAGCCTCACCCACCGCCGTCGCCTTTCGGCGCTCGGCCCCGGTGGGCTGTCGCGGGAGCGTGCCGGGTTCGAGGTGCGAGACGTGCACCCGTCTCACTACGGGCGGATGTGCCCGATCGAGACCCCGGAGGGACCGAACATCGGGCTCATCGGGTCCCTGGCAACCTACGCCAAGGTAAACCGGTTCGGCTTCATCGAGACCCCATACCGTCGCGTCACCAAAGGCAAGGTCACCGGCAAGATCGATTACCTGACCGCATCGGAGGAAGAGGGCCACGTTATTGCGCAGGCCAACGCCCCGCTGAAGGACGATGGGGCCTTCGTCAACGATCGCGTCCTGGTCCGCAAGACCGGCGGAGAGGTCGACTCGGTTCCTCCGAAGGAAGTGGACTATATGGATGTGTCGCCGAAGCAGCTGGTTTCGGTCTCCACCGCCCTCATCCCATTTCTCGAGCACGACGACGCCAACCGGGCCCTCATGGGCTCGAACATGCAGCGCCAGGCGGTGCCGCTTGTGACGTCGGACGCCCCGCTCGTCGGGACCGGCATGGAGGCCCGCGCCGCCGCAGACAGCGGTGACGTGAGTCGTCAGCCCGGTTGCCGGCGAAGTAATCACCGTGACCGGTGACGAGATCGTGGTCAAGGAAGCCGATTCGACGAAGCGGCATCAATTCCGGTTGCAGAAGTTCGAGCGTTCCAACCAGGGCACGAACATCAACCAGAAGCCGGTGGTCCATGAGGGCGAGAAGGTTCGGGCGGGCACCGTGCTCGCCGACGGTCCTTCGACCCACCATGGCGAGCTGGCGCTCGGACAGAACCTGCTGGTGGCGTTCATGCCGTGGAACGGGCACAACTTCGAAGACGCCATCATCCTTTCCGAGCGGCTGGTGAAGGACGATGTCCTCACCTCGATCCACATCGAGGAGCACGAGATCGAGGCCGCGACACCAAGCTCGGCGCCGAGGAGATCACCAGGGATATCCCGAACGTCGCCGAGGAGGTGCTGTCCGATCTCGACGATCGCGGCATCATCCGCATCGGCGCCGAGGTAGGGCCCGGCGATTACCTCGTGGGCAAGATCACCCCGAAGGGTGAGACCGAGCTGACACCTGAGGAGCGGTTGCTTCGAGCCATCTTCGGTGAGAAGGCGCGCGAGGTTCGCGACGTGTCGCTCAAGGTCCCGCACGGTGAAACCGGCAAGGCCATCGCGGTCAAGGAATTCCGCCGGGACGAAGGGTACGACCTGCCTCCTGGCATGAACGAGCTGGTCCGGGTCTACGTGGCCAAACAGCGCAAGATCTCCGAAGGCGACAAGCTGGCCGGCAGGCACGGCAACAAGGGCGTGATCGCCAAGATCCTGCCGGAGGAGGACATGCCGTTCCTCGAGGATGGCACCCCCGTCGACATCATCCTTTCGCCACTCGGCGTCCCGTCCCGCATGAACCTCGGCCAGGTGCTCGAAACCCACCTCGGGTGGGCGGCAGCCCAGGGCTGGGAGTCCTTCGACGACCTGGACAGCCCGGCGGCCAAGGGCTCGCACGAGTGGACCACGGTGGCGTCGCCGGTGTTCGACGGCGCCCGTGAGGGTGAGATCCTCAAGGTTCTCGAACACGCCAAGCCCAACCGTGACGGCGACTTCATGGTCACCGAGGTTGGCAAGGCGACCCTCTACGACGGCCGCGAGGGCGAGCCGTTCGACTCACCGATCACCGTTGGGTACATGTACATCATGAAGCTGGTCCACCTGGTGGATGACAAGATCCACGCCCGCTCCACCGGCCCGTACTCGATGATCACCCAGCAGCCGCTCGGCGGGAAGGCCCAGTTCGGCGGGCAGCGCTTTGGCGAGATGGAGGTGTGGGCACTCGAGGCTTACGGCGCCGCCTACGCCCTCCAGGAGGTGCTGACCATCAAGTCGGACGACGTCCGTGGCCGGGTCAAGGTCTACGAGGCGATCGTCAAGGGCGAGAACATCCCGGAGCCGGGGATCCCTGAGTCGTTCAAGGTGCTGGTCAAGGAGATGCAGAGTCTCGGCCTCAACGTCGAGATGCTGTCTGCTGGTGAGGAAGTCGAACTCGAAGACCTCGAGGAAGATGTGTTCCGCACCGCGGCATCGCTCGGCATCGATATCTCTCGGCCCGAGAAGGCCGAAGTCAACTTTTAGGGGTAGGCGAAGTGACACAAATATTTGATGAGCTCAAGGTCAGTTTGGCGGCAAGCGACCAGATCCGTGCCTGGTCGTACGGTGAGGTGAAGAAGCCGGAGACGATCAACTACCGGACCCTGAAGCCGGAAAAGGAAGGGCTCTTCGACGAGCGTATCTTTGGGCCGACGCGGGACTGGGAGTGCTACTGCGGCAAGTACAAGCGGGTGCGCTTCCGCGGCGTCGTTTGTGAGCGTTGCGGGGTCGAAGTGACCCGCGCCAAAGTACGCCGTGAGCGGATGGGCCACATCGAGCTCGCCGCACCGGTCACCCACATCTGGTACTTCAAGGGCGTTCCCAGCCGCCTCGGCTATCTGCTCGACATGTCGCCGAAGGACCTGGAGAAGGTCATCTATTTCGCCGCCTACCTGATCACCTTTGTCGATGATGAGAAGCGGCAGGCCGACCTCACCGATCTCGAAGAGGCCACCCGCCACGAGCTGGCGCTGATCGGCGAGGAGCACGAAGAGTGGAAGGAAGGCCGCCTCGTGCGCCTCGAGCAGGAGCTTGCGCAGATGGAGGAGGCAGGCGCTGCCAGCCAGGAGATCAACGCCCGCCGCCGCGAGGTCGAGCGGGAGATCAAAGACCGCGAGGAGCGTTCGACGGTCGAAGCCGAGCTGCTCCAGGAAGCCTTCGACATCTTCAAGACGATGAAGCCGAAGCAGCTGATCGAATCCGAGCAGCTGTGGCGTGAGATCGTCGACCGCTACGGGGACTACTACGAGGGCGGCATGGGTGCCGAGCACCTCAAGGCGCTCATCGAGAGGCTCGACCTCGACGCCGAGATGGAGTCCCTGCGCGAGGATCTCGAGGCTCGGTCGCAGCAGCGAAGGCAGCGGGCGATGAAGCGGATGAAGGTCATGAAGCCGTTCGCAGAGGGTCGCAACGCTCCGACGAGCATGATCCTCGACGTGGTGCCGGTGATCCCGCCGGATCTGCGCCCCATGGTGCAGCTCGACGGTGGGCGCTTCGCCACCTCCGACCTCAACGACTTGTACCGGCGGGTGATCAACCGGAACAACCGGCTGAAGCGACTCATCGACCTCGGCGCTCCCGAGATCATCGTCAACAACGAGAAGCGGATGCTCCAGGAAGCAGTCGATGCTCTGTTCGACAACGGGCGCCGCGGCCGTGCGGTGACCGGGCCGGGCAATCGGGCGCTGAAGTCGCTCTCCGACATGCTCAAGGGCAAGCAGGGCCGGTTCCGCCAGAACCTGCTCGGCAAGCGCGTCGACTACTCGGGCCGTTCGGTCATCGTGGTCGGCCCGCAGCTGAAGCTGCACCAGTGCGGCTTGCCAAAGATCATGGCGCTCGAGTTGTTCAAGCCGTTCGTGATGAAGCGGCTCGTCGACATCGACGCCGCCCAGAACATCAAGGCCGCCAAGCGAATGGTAGAGCGGCGCCGCCCCCAGGTGTGGGACGTTCTCGGTGAGGTCATCGAGGAGCACCCGGTACTCCTCAACCGAGCGCCGACCTTGCACCGTCTTGGGATCCAGGCTTTCGAGCCGATCCTGGTGGAGGGCAAGGCGATCCAGCTGCACCCCTTGGTGTGTGAGGCGTTCAACGCCGACTTCGACGGCGACCAGATGGCGGTCCACCTGCCACTGTCGGCCGAAGCCCAGGCAGAGGCCAGGTTGCTGATGCTGTCTTCGAACAACGTGCTCAGCCCGGCATCGGGCCGACCCATCGTCACTCCGTCCCAGGACATGGTGATCGGTGTGTTCTATCTGTCCGATCTCATTGAGGACGCCAAGGGCGGAGGACGAGCCTTCTCCAGCCTCGACGAGGCGGTGATGGCATACGAGCGCAGGGACATTGCGCTGCACGCTCCGATCAAGCTTCGGGTGGGCGAGCTCGCCGGTGACCCAACGCTCCACGTCGAGCTGAAGCGTTCGCTCGGCGACCTGATCGAGGAAGAGCCGGTCGACCCCGACGCGCTCACCGACACCACGGTGGGTCGGGCGATCCTCAATACGGCGTTTCCCGACACGTACCCTTACGTCAACGCCGAGGTGTTAAAGGCAGACGTCCGCACGTTGATCGATGAGCTGATCCGGCGCTACGACAAGCCGGATGTGGCTCACACGCTGGACAACATCAAGGATCTCGGGTTCAAGTACGCCACAAGGGCGGGTCTGACCATCGGTCTCGAGGACGTCAAAACCCCGCCGGAGAAGGCGGAGATCCTGTTGAAGTTCGAAGATCGTGCCGAGAAGATGGAGGCGCTGTACCAGAAGGGCGTTATCACTTCCGATGAGCGTCATCAGGAGCTGATCGAGATCTGGAACGAGGCCACCGACGAGGTCAAGGACGCCATGTCCGCGACCCTGAGGGCCGAGCGGTTCAACCCAATGGACATGATGGTCCGTTCGGGTGCTCGCGGGAACATCATGCAGCTCAGGCAGATCGCAGGAATGCGTGGTCTGGTTGCGAGCCCGAAGGGCGACATCATCCCGCAGCCGATCAAGTCGAACTTCCGTGAGGGGCTGTCGGTGCTCGAGTACTTCATCTCGACCCACGGTGCCCGCAAGGGGCTGGCCGACACCGCGCTGCGGACGGCCGACTCGGGTTATCTGACCCGGCGTCTGGTCGACGTCGCTCAGGAGATCATCATTCACGACGATGAAACCGAGGATCCCGGGATCGTCATCCAGACCAGGGACGCCGACGGTTCGGCGGTACGGCACCTACAGAACCACATCTTCGGGCGGACCCTCGCCGAAGATGTCAAGGAAGGACGCAAGCTCGTTGAGCTCCCGGATGGGCGCAAGCTACGGAAGGGGTTTGTTCTCGACCGAGACGCCGTCATCGGCGTCGAGGAGATGGAGGACCTGACCGAGCTCCGGGTGCGCTCACCGCTGACCGACGAATCTCGCTACGGGATCAATCGTGACTCGTACGGGATCGACCTTGCCACCGGGGTGATGGTCGAGCCCGGCACGGCGGTCGGGATCATGGCGGCTCAGTCGATCGGTGAGCCGGGCACGCAGCTGACCATGCGGACGTTCCACACCGGTGGTGTCGCCGGTGAGGACATCACACACGGTCTGCCTCGCGTTGTTGAGCTGTTCGAGGCGAGGACCCCGAAGGGCAAGGCGATCCTTGCTGAGATCAGGGGCGCCGTTCGCCTCGACGACGACGAGGAGACCAAGCTCCGCTACGTCACCGTGGTTGGTGACCAGGATGACGAAGAGGTGTCGTACCAACTGCCGCGCCGGGCCCGGTTGCGGGTCAGCGAAGGCGACATCGTCGTTGCCGGGACCCAGCTGACCGAGGGTCCGCTCGACCCCAAGGAGGTGCTCGAGGTTCGGGGTATCCGGGCATGCCAGCGCTACCTGGTCGATCAGGTGCAGGAGGTGTACCGGTCCCAGGGTGTCGACATCCACGACAAGCACATCGAGATCATCGTGCGCCAGATGCTGCGCCGGGTCCGTATCGTCACCGCCGGCGACTCCGAATACCTGCCGGCCGAACTGGTGGGTGCCCAGGAGTTCCGTGACACCAACCAGGAGTTGCTCGAGTCGGGGAAGGCTCCTGCGGAAGGCCGCCCTGAGCTGATGGGCATCACCAAGGCGTCGCTTGCAACGGACTCGTGGCTGTCGGCTGCGTCGTTTCAGGAGACGACCAGGGTGCTTACCGAGGCGGCCCTCCAGTCGAGGTCAGACTTCATGCGAGGCCTCAAAGAGAATGTCATTATCGGCAAGCTCATCCCTGCAGGTACCGGCTATGACCACTACCAGGGCATCGAGCCCATGGTTCCTGAGGCAACGGTGATGGCAGCCCTCGGGCTGTTCGGCGACGAGGTTCCGGAAACCGCAGACGATGCGCTGCCGGCAGACCCTGCCGAGTGGCTGGCTTCGCTCGGCGGAGACGACAAGGCCGAAGCCGAAGAAGCCGAAGAAGACGAGTAGACCGATCGGCTCCCCCGGTGAAGCGGGGGAGCCGATGGAATCCGTATGCCGTATGCCGTAGTCCGTAGTCCGTAGCGCCCAACTCTCCTTCGACCCGTCCTACCCTTCCCCTCATGCTGAAGTTCTCCCTACCCGGCGTTCCGGTGACCCTCCACTGGTCGTTCGCCCTCGTTGCCCTTTTTGGGATTGGGAGATACTCCGAGGCGCCAGAGGTAGCGGCGTGGACCATCGCAGTCTTCGTCGCGGTGTTGCTCCACGAATCAGGGCACGCCTACAGCGCCAAGGCGTACGGCGCGACGGACGTCACCGTCACCCTGTTCGCCCTCGGCGGATACACCCAGTGGGTGCCGAAACCGACCATGACACCGGGCAAGCGGTTCATCGTGTCGGCGGCCGGTTCCGCGGTCGGCATCGCGGTGGGATTGCTCCTCCTCTGGTTCGCCAGGCAGGGCACGTTCGACCAGGTTCCGAGCTGGGGGGTAGCCTTTGTCGACACATTCATCCTCGTTGGATTGATCTGGGGGGTCCTCAACTGGATCCCGCTGCTCCCGCTCGACGGCGGCCACATGCTGAACCACGCCCTTGCCATCTTCTGGCCGGAGCAGGCGTACAACGTTGCTCTGGGGGTGTCGACGGTGGTCGGCGTAGGGCTCATCGGCGCCGCCTTCTACTACGGCCAGACGTTCATGGCGATTTTTATCATCTTCATCTTGATGAGCGCGTGGAGGTCGCGCCCGCAAGCCGCCGAGCAGGCACCGCCGCAGGCCGAGCAGCCCACGAGCCCCAACCCGTCCGCTCGACCGTATCCGCCCGCCGAGCCGACGCCACCGGAAGAGCCTGAGCCCCCAGCCTTTCCGATTTGATCGCGATCAGCACCGAAGAGCGGCGCTCCCGGCTTGGGCTGCGTCATCATCTGGCCGTGCCCGCCAAGGACATCGCGACCGTCGCCTCCGATCTGGCCGGGCTGCACTCGAGCGACCCGGCCACGGTGTATCTGGCGGCGTGGGCACGCGTCGAGGGCTTCTCTCCCGATGACCTCGCCCGCGCTCTCTATGAGGACAAGACGCTGGTCCGGATGCTCGGGATGCGAAGGACGATGTTCGTCGTGACCAGGGAGGGGGCGGCGACGATGGATGCTGCGTGCACCAAGGCCGTTGTCGCGCCCCAGACCAGGCGTCTGGCCGGTCTCATCGAGGACTCTGGTATCGCGGACGATGGGGAGGCGTGGGTGCAGCGCGTTGGTGACGCGACGATGCAGGCACTGGCGGGGCGCGGCGAGGCGACGGCCGGCGAACTGAGCGACGACATCCCGGAGTTGAAGGAGAAATTCCGGTACGGGCAGGGCACGTTCGGGATATCGACAAGGGTGCTGTTTCTCCTTGCAACTGAAGGGCGAATCGTTCGTGGCCGGCCACTTGGCAGCTGGCGATCCAGCCAGTACCGATGGGTGCCGACCGAGGCCTGGCTGGGTGGCCCGCTGCCCGAGCTCGACCCGGCGACGGCGCGAGCGAGCCTGCTGAGCCAGTGGCTGCGCGCATTTGGTCCGGGCACCGAGCTCGACCTCAAGTGGTGGACCGGATGGAACCTCGGCCAGGCACGGCGCGCCCTTGCCGACGCGGGCGCGGTCGAGGTCGACCTCGACGGCCGGTCGGGTTACGTGCTCCCCGATGATGTAGCCACTGTCGCCGAGCTCGACGATTGGGTGGCGCTCCTCCCCGGGCTCGATCCGACGGTCATGGGGTGGAAACAGCGTGACTGGTACCTGGGCGACCACGCAGAGGAGTTATTCGATCGCAACGGCAACGCCGGGCCCACCGTGTGGTGGAACGGACGGGTGGTCGGTGGCTGGGCGCAGAGACCCGATGGTGAGATCGCCGTGGAGCTGCTCGAACCGGTTCCAAAGACCACGCAGGCGATGATCGACTCCAGGGTGGCCCAATTGACCGAATGGCTGGACGGGGTGGTAGTGACGCCGCGGTTCCGTACCCCGCTGGAGCGCCGCCTGGCGGAGCAGTAGCTAATAGCCAAGTAGCTCAGTAGCCAAGTAGCCAAGTAGCTCAGTAGCCAAGTAGCTCAGTAGCCCAATAGCTCAGTAGTCCAATAGCTCACTAGCTCACTCTCTGCCTGTGCTACTGCGCCTCTGCCTTGCTCTAGCTGCGCTACTCCCTGTTCTGCCTGTGCTACTGCGCTACTCCCTGTTCTGCCTGTGCTACTGCGCTACTGGGCTACTTCCTGTTCTGCCTGCGCTACTGAGCTACTGCGCTACTCCCTGCTCTGCCTGTGCTACTGGGCTACTGCGCCACTTCCTGTTCTGCCTGTGCTACTGCGCTACTGGGCTACTTCCGGTTCTGCCTGCGCTACTGAGCTACTGGGCTACTCCCTGCTCTGCCTGCGCTGCTGAGCTACTGGGCTAATCCCTGCTCTGCCGGTGCTACTGCGCTACTCCCTTGTCTGCCTGCGCTACCGAGCTACTTCTTACATGCTTTGCACTATCTCCCGGACCCCCGATATACTCCCGGTCCGGTATCCCACCGGAGTCCGCGCTTACTCTGAGGTGCTTTACGGCGCTGTCGTAAGCGGAGTGGCTCACACAAGGGATCGGCGAAGCCACGCTGTGTGGTAACGCCGATTTTCGTTCGTTAGAACCCCGGTTCCGAACTTGGGCCGAGGTGTGTCGCGAAGAGAGAGAAAGAGGGAGCACGCGTGCCAACCGTGCAGCAGCTGGTCCGACATGGCCGGAAGCCAAAAACGAAGAAGTCGAAGACCGTGGGTCTCGCCGGGTCGCCGCAGCGACGCGGCGTCTGTACCCGCGTCTACACCGTGACGCCGAAGAAGCCGAACTCGGCGCTGCGCAAGGTCGCCAGGGTCCGCCTCACCTCGGGGGCCGAGGTCACCGCCTACATACCAGGTGAGGGCCACAACCTCCAGGAGCACTCGATCGTGCTAGTCCGCGGCGGCCGGGTCAAGGACCTCCCCGGCGTCCGCTACAAGGTCATCCGAGGCGCACTGGATGCGTCCGGCGTGGAGGGGCGCAAACAGGCTCGCTCCCGCTACGGAACGAAGAAGGGGGGCTAGCCATGCGTCGTGCACCGGCAGAAGTACGCGATATCGACCCGGATCCTGTCTACCAGTCCGTGCTCGTCAGCCAGCTCATCAACAAGGTGCTGTGGCGAGGCAAGAAGGGGGCGGCCCGTCGCATCGTCTATGGGTCGTTGGACACCGTGGGTGAGCGCACCGGCGATGACCCGCTGAAGACCCTGCAACGCGCCGTAGAGAACGTCAAACCGACCGTCGAGGTTCGATCCCGTCGTGTTGGCGGCTCCTCCTATCAAGTTCCGGTCGAGGTGCGGCCTCGCCGCTCGACGACGCTGGCCGTCCGCTGGCTCGTCGAGGTTGCCCGCAAGCGCAAGGAGCCGACCATGTCGGCGCGCCTTGCCAACGAGATTCTCGATGCCGCCAATCGCACCGGCGCCGCTGTGAAGCGCCGCGAAGATATTCACAAAATGGCCGAATCCAACAAGGCCTTCGCCCACTACCGCTGGTAAACCACATGGCACGCACCATCCCCCTCGACAAGGTTCGCAATATCGGGATCATGGCCCACATCGACGCGGGCAAGACCACGACGACCGAGCGAATCCTGTACTACACGGGCCGCACCTACAAGATGGGTGAGGTTCACGATGGCGCTGCCGTGATGGACTGGATGGACCAGGAGCAAGAGCGCGGGATCACCATCACCTCGGCCGCCACCACCGCCGAATGGGACGGCCACATGATCAACATCCTCGACACCCCGGGCCATGTCGACTTCACCGTTGAGGTCGAGCGGTCACTGCGGGTGCTGGACGGCGCCATTGCCGTCTTCGATGCTGTTTCCGGGGTCGAGCCCCAATCCGAAACGGTGTGGCGGCAGGCCGACAAGTACGGTGTTCCCAGGATCGCCTTGATCAACAAGATGGACCGCATCGGCGCCGACTTCTTCGCCTCGATGCAGTCGATCGCGGACCGGCTGGGTGGCAATCCGGTCGCCATCCAGATCCCGATCGGAGCCGAGGCAGATTTCATCGGGATCATCGACCTGGTGGAGATGAATGCCGTCGTCTGGGAAGACGAGGAAGGCATGAAGCCCGAGGTCATCGAGATCCCCGCCGAATATCGGGAACAGGCCGAGAAGTGGCACCACAAGATGCTCGACGTGGTGGCATCGGAGGACGAAGACCTCCTCGAGAAGTACCTCGAGGACAACGACCTCGCTCCCGAGGAGATCCGCGTCGTCATCCGCAAGGGCACGATCAACCGTGATTTCGTACCGGTGATGTGCGGCTCCGCGTTCAAGAACAAGGGCATCCAGCCGGTGCTCGACGGAGTGGTCGCCTATCTTCCCGCCCCGAGCGACCTCCCGCCGGTACAGGGCTTCAAGCCAGGGAGCGAAGAAGACCTCATGGAGCGTCCTCCTTCGGATGACGCTCCATTCTCTGCGCTGGCCTTCAAGATCATGACCGATCCCTACGTCGGCAAGCTCACCTACCTCCGCGTCTACTCGGGCAAGGCCGATAGGGGCGAGTCGGTCATAAATACGGTCGACGGCAAGAAGGAGCGCTTTGGTCGCCTCCTCCGTATGCACGCTGCTACCCAGGATGACATCGAAGAGATCCGTACCGGCGACATCATTGCCGCCGTCGGCCTCAAGCACACCCAGACCGGTGAGACGCTCGCCGGTATCGGCGCGGCGATCCAGCTGGAGTCGATGACCTTCCCGGATCCGGTGATTTCGATCGCCATCGAGCCGAGGACCAAGGGAGACCAGGACAAGCTCGGAGAGGCGCTGGCCAAGCTGGCCGAGGAGGATCCAACCTTCCAGGTTCACGGCGACGAGGAGACCGGCCAGACCATCATCGCCGGCATGGGCGAGCTCCACCTCGAGGTGATCGTGGAACGGCTCCTGCGCGAGTTCAAGGTCGAAGCCAACGTCGGCCGGCCTCAGGTCGCCTACCGGGAGACGATCAAGCGGGCGGTGAAGAAGATCGACACCACCTTCAAGCGGCAGTCCGGGGGCTCCGGCATGTTTGCTCGCGTGGTCGTTGACCTGGAGCCGCTTTCGCCCGGCAGCGGGTTTGTGTTCGAAGACAAAGTCAAGGGCGGCAAAGTCCCCCGCGAGTACATACCTGCGACAGAGCGTGGGATGCGCGAGGCCCTGGACGGCGGGATCCTCGCTGGCTACCCGCTCGTTGACCTCAAAGCCACTTTGACCGACGGCGGGAGCCATGCCGTCGACTCCAACGAGATGGCATTCCGAATCGCCGGCTCGATGGCGCTCAAGGATGCCGCCCATTCCGCCGGTGTCAAGCTGTTGGAGCCGATGATGGAGATCGAGGTCGTCACCCCAGAGGACTACATGGGTGACGTCATCGGCGACCTCTCTGCCCGGCGGGGCAAGGTCGAGTCGATGGACCAGCGGGGCCAGGCCAGGGTCGTCAAGGCGCTCGTGCCTCTCGCAGAGATGTTTGGGTACGCGACCGATCTTCGTTCGCGCAGCCAGGGCCGTGCGAACTTCACCATGCAATTCCACTCATATCAAGAAGTGCCGACCAACGCCGCGAAGGAGATCGTGGCCAAGGTCAGAGGCGAATAAAAGGAGACGTTGAGATGGGTAAGGAGAAGTTTGAGCGGTCGAAGCCTCATGTGAATGTGGGGACGATGGGTCATATTGATCATGGGAAGACGACGTTGACTGCGGCGATTACGAAGGTGCTTTCGGATGAGGGTGTGGGGGATACGGCGTTTACGGCGTTTGATGAGATTGATAAGGCTCCTGAGGAGCGGGAGCGTGGGATCACGATTGCGATTGCTCATGTGGAGTATGAGACGACGAATCGTCATTACGCGCATGTGGATATGCCTGGGCATGCGGATTATGTGAAGAACATGATTACGGGTGCGGCGCAGGTGGATGGTGCGATTCTTGTGGTGTCTGCTGCTGATGGTCCTATGCCTCAGACTCGGGAGCATGTGTTGTTGGCGCGTCAGGTGGGTGTGCCGTACATCGTGGTGTTTATGAATAAGACGGATCAGGTTGATGATGACGAGTTGTTGGATTTGGTGGAGTTGGAGGTTCGGGAGCTTCTTTCTGAGTATGAGTTTCCTGGTGATGACATCCCGGTGGTGCGGGGTTCGGCGTTGAAGGCGTTGGATGGGGATGCGGATGAGGCTGTTCATGTGTCTGAGTTGATGGAGGCGGTGGATTCTTATATCCCGGAGCCGACTCGGGAGATGGAGAAGCCGTTTTTGATGCCGATTGAGGATGTGTTTTCGATTACGGGTCGGGGGACGGTGGTGACGGGTCGGGTTGAGCAGGGGATGTTGAATGTTGGGGATTCGGTGGAGATTGTTGGTCTTAGGGAGTTGCAGACTACGACGGTGACTGGTGTGGAGATGTTCCGCAAGTTGCTGGATGAGGCCCAGGCTGGGGACAATGTGGGGCTTTTGTTGCGGGGGGTTGCTAAGGAGGATGTGGAGCGGGGTCAGGTGATTGCGTTGCCGGGTTCGATTACTCCTCATACTGAGTTCGAGGCTCAGACTTATGTGTTGACCAAGGACGAGGGTGGGCGCCATAACCCGTTTTTTGATGTGTATCGGCCGCAGTTTTATTTCCGGACGACGGATGTGACTGGTGCGGTGAGTCTGCCGGAGGGGACTGCGATGGTGATGCCTGGTGATAACACTGAGATGACGGTGGTGTTGGGTAAGCCGATCGCGATGGATGAGGGTTTACGTTTTGCGATCCGTGAGGGTGGCCGCACCGTCGGTGCAGGCCGAGTAACCAAGATACTGAATTAGCCAGTACCAAGTACCAAGAAGGAAACGAAAGAGCACATGGCTGAGGAAAACGAACACCGGATCAGGATCAAGCTGAAGGCCTACGACCACTCAGTGGTCGATGAGTCGGCGCGCAAGATCGCAGAAACGGTGATCCGCACCCAGGCCAAGATCAAGGGCCCGATTCCCCTGCCAACCAAGATCCACCGCTACACGGTGATTCGCGGCCCGCACGTGCACAAGACCAGCCGGGAGCACTTCGAGATGCGCATTCACAAGCGCCTCATCGACATCCTGGAACCCACCCCCAAGACGGTCGACTCGCTCATGCGTCTCGACCTACCGGCCGGTGTTGAAGTGGAGATCAAGACGTGAACATGATCATCGGCGAGAAGCTGGGGATGACCCAGATCTTCGACGACGAAAACCGGGCGATCCCGGTGACCGTCATCAAGGCCGGGCCGGTTCGCGTCACCCAGATCAAGACCCCTCAGAAGGATGGCTACGCCGCCGTCCAGATCGCCTACAAGGAGATGGCGTCGGCAAACCGCGCTCAGACCGGGCATTACGCCCAAGCCGGGGTCGGGCCACACCGCCATGTCATCGAGGTACGCGTCGATGACGCAAGCGAGTACAAGATCGGTCAGGAGATCGCGATCGGCGAAGTGCTCGAGGTCGGTCAGAAGGCCGACGCCACCGGCATCTCAAAGGGGAAAGGCTTTGCCGGGGTGATAAAGCGCCACGGCTTCAAGGGCCAGGGCGCCAGCCATGGTGTGCACAAGGTACACCGCGCCCCCGGCGCCATCGGCGCCTGTGCCACACCTGCCAGGGTTTTCAAGGGAAAGCGAATGCCGGGCCGCATGGGTGGCGAGCGCACCACCATCCTGAACCTCGACGTCGTCAGCGTCGACGACGAGCGCAACGTGCTCATGCTCAGGGGCGCTGTCCCAGGGCCAAAGGGTGCAGTCGTGCTCATTCGCGAGGCGGTGAAACAGCATGCCTGATCTGACCGCGGAGCTGTATACGGCCGACGGCGAGCTCTCCGGCGACGTGGGCCTCAATCCGGACATCTTTGGCATCGAGCCCAACATGGATGTGATGCATCAAGTGGTGACGGCGCAGCGGGCTGCGGCCCGCGCCGGCACCCACTCCACCAAGACCCGCGCCGAGGTACGGGGTGGTGGGCGCAAGCCGTGGCGACAGAAGGGCCTGGGACGGGCCCGCCATGGATCGATCCGCTCGCCGCAGTGGGCCGGCGGCGGTGTCGCACATGGACCCAAGCCGCGTGACTACTCGCAGCGGACCCCCAAGAAGATGAAGCGCCTCGCCCTGCGCTCGGCGCTGTCGACGCGCGCCGCCGATGGGCAGATCAAGGTCGTCGAGACCTTCGACGTCTGGGATGTCCCGAAGACCAAGAATGCCACCGCCCTGCTCGAAGCGATGGGAGTCTCGGGCAAGGTGCTGCTGCTCGCCGAAGACCACGAGCGGGTCGCCATCAAGTCCTTCAGGAACATCGAGGGGGTCATTGCGTCGAACCTCGGCCAGGCGAACACGTACGACGTGCTGTGGGCAGAGACCGTGATCATGTCCAGGGGAACCCTGGACCTGGGTCAAAGCATCCCCCGCGGGACCGAGGAGCACGCGGAGCTGAGTCAAGAGTCGAGAGTCGAGAGTGAAGGAGTCAAGAGTCAAGAGTCAGGAGTCGAGAGCAAGAAGAAAGACGCGGCTTCCGGGACTCAGGACTCTGGACTCAAGACTCAGGACTCAGGACTCCGAACTCCGGACTCTGGACTCTCGACTGGCGACGACGAGCGAAGCGAGGCGGAGTCCTCATGAAGCGCACCCTTCGTGATCCTCGCGATGTCGTCATCGAGCCCGTCGTCTCCGAGAAGTCGTACGACCTGATCGACGACTTCAACACCTACACGTTCGTGGTCGATCGTGGCGCCAACAAGACCCAGATCGGGCAGGCAGTCTCCGCAATCTTTGACGTCGATGTCCTCTCGGTGAACACGCTGAACCGCAAGGGCAAGGTCAAGCGCACCGGGTATGTCGTCGGCAAGCGCAAGGACACCAAGCGAGCTCTCGTCAAGCTCGCTGAGGGCGACTCGATCGACATCTTCGAGGTGTAGGAACTAATGGGTGTAAAGAAACTCAAACCAACGTCGCCGGGCCGTCGCTTCCAAACCGTGTCCGACTTCGAGGCCGTCACGGTGTCGAAGCCGGAGAAGAGCTTGCTGGCGAAGCAGACCCGGTCCTCCGGGCGGAACTCCTACGGGCGGATCACCTCGCGCCATCGCGGCGGTGGCCACAAGCGGCGCTACCGAATCATCGACTTTCGCAGAACAAAAGACGGAGTTCCTGCCAAGGTCGCAAGCATCGAGTACGACCCCAACCGCAACGCCAGGATCGCGCTGCTGCACTATGTGGACGGCGAGAAGCGTTATATCCTCGCCCCGGTTGGCGTCGAGGTCGGCGACATGCTGGAGTCGGGTTCGGGCGCCGACATCCGGCCGGGGAACGCGATGCCGCTGCGCAACATCCCGACCGGCACCATCGTGCACGGCGTTGAGATGCGCCCGGGCGGCGGAGCCAAACTCGGGCGCTCGGCCGGCGCCGTCATCCAGCTCATGTCAAAGGAAGGCAAGGTCGCATTGCTGCGCCTTCCGTCCGGCGAGATGCGCCAGGTACCACTCGATTCACGGGCAACGATCGGCCAGGTTGGCAATACCGAGGCCGAGCTGGTCAAGATCGGCAAGGCGGGACGGAACCGGTGGAGAGGCAAGCGCCCCCAGTCACGCGGCGTCGTGATGAACCCGGTCGACCACCCCCTAGGCGGCGGTGAAGGCAAGAGCTCGGGCGGCCGCCATCCGGTGAGCCCGTGGGGCAAGCCCGAAGGCCGCACCCGCAAGAAGAACAAGGCGAGCGACAAATACATCGTGCGTCGCCGGAGCAAGAAGGGTCGAAGATGAGCAGTGATCGACGGCTTCCGCACGACGCATTGGCAGAACCTGCGGTTCTGCGTGTCGTGCGTCGCCGCTCCAAGAAGGGTCGGAGGTAGACCGTGCCGCGAAGCTTGAAAAAGGGACCGTTCATCGACGAGCACCTATTGGTGAAGGTCGAGGCGGCGAACGACAGCGGAGACAAGCGCGTCATCCGTACCTGGAGCCGGCGCTCCGACATCATCCCGGAGATGGTTGGCCTGACGATCGCCGTCCACGACGGGCGAAAGCACGTGCCCGTCTACATCAGCGAATCGATGGTCGGCCACAAGCTCGGTGAGTTCGCCCCGACACGGACGTTCCGTGGCCACAACCTCGGCGAGCGCGCAGCGAGGCAGGCGCCATGAAGGCCCACGCCAAGATGAACCACGTTCGGCAGTCGCCGTATAAGGTGCGGCGGGTCCTCGATCTGGTGCGCGGCCTCCCGGTGGAGGACGCTGAGGTCGTGCTGATCCACACCCAGCGCCGGGCCTCGGGCGCCATCCTGAAGTGCCTCAATTCCGCCGTTGCCAACGCCGAGCACAACTTCGCCCTCGACCGCGAGGAGCTCTTTGTGGCAGAGGCGTTCGCCGACGAGGGGCCGACGATCAAGCGGTGGCGTCCCAGGGCCCGCGGCCGCGCCACCCGCATCCGCAAGAGGACAAGCCACATCACCATCGTGGTGGCAGACGACGAGGAGAGCGCCTGATGGGCCAGAAGATTCACCCATACGGGCTTCGGCTCGGGATCGTCACCGATTGGAAGTCGCGTTGGTACAGCGAGAAGGACTACGCACTTCAGGTCAACGAGGATTATCGGATCCGCAAATACCTGCGCGATGAGCTGACCAGGGGGGCGGTGTCACGAATCGACATCGAGCGCCTGAGCGACAAGAAGGTGCAGATCGACATCCACACCGGGCGTCCCGGTGTTGTGATCGGGCGCGGCGGGTCCGAAGCGGATCGGCTTCGCAACGGGCTCGAGGAGCTCACCAATCGTCAGGTCAAGTTCAATGTGATCGAGGTGGCCAACCCGGAGCTCGACGCCATGTTGCTGGCGCGTAGCGTCGCCGATCAGTTGGAAGGTCGCGTCGCCTTCCGTCGCGCCATGAAACGTGCCGTCTCCACAGCGCTCAAGGCGGGGGCCGAAGGGGTTCGTGTGCAGGCCAGCGGCAGGCTGGGCGGTGCAGACATGGGTCGTCGCGAGTGGTACCTCGAGGGACGAGTCCCTCTGCACACCCTGCGCGCCGACGTTGACTATGGCCAGGCCGTCGCCAAGACAAGCGTTGGTACCGTCGGCGTCAAATGCTGGGTGTACAAGGGTGACGTGCTGGAGAGCCGGACGCTGCGCAGCGAGAAGATCGCGGCCGAAGCCCGTCTGGCAGCCGGGGGACCGTCGCAGCGCCGACGCTCCGCTCGTTCCAGGGCCGAGGCCGCTGCCGGCGGCAAGGGAGGTCGGCGCCTCATCGAGGCCGGTGGCGGCAAACGCACCGTTGAAGCCGGTGGGGAGAAGGGTGGCAAGCGCCTGATCGAGGCCGGTGGCGGCAAGCGGAAGGCGACCGCAGTCGACGCCGCCGCCGAGTTCGAGGCCGCCAGGGCCGATGCCGAAGAGATCGAGAAGTCGGCTGCTGCTGCCCTGGTCGCGGAGAGTCAAGAGTCGAGCGTCGAGAGTCGAGAGTCCGAAGTCGCGGCAGAGGTTGTCGAAGCCAAAGAGGATGCCGCGGCAGAGGTTGTCGAAGCCGAGGAGGATGCCGCGGCAGAGGTTGTCGAGGCCAAAGAGCAACCACCCGCCCCCGAATCGCTGCCCGATGCCTCGCGCACAGAAGACGCAGTCGCTGACGAGGCGAAAGCCGAGTCAGCCCAGAGAAACAGCCTCAGCCCAAACCCCCGAAGGCGTCTGGCGCGGCGACGGAGACCCCGCCCGGAAGGGTTTCACCATCAAAGGCAAGGACGGGTCCAAGCTCTATCACCGGTCGGACAGCAGCATGTACGGCAGGACGAACGCCGATGTTTGGTTCACATCCGAGGAAGATGCCGTCGCGGCAGGATTCAAGATGGCGGGGACGCACCCGAAGGCTGTCACCAGTGACCAGTTGTCAGTTGCCAGTGGGAAAAAGACTGACAACTCAGAACTGACAACTGACAACTCCGAGGCTCCTGAGCGAAGCGAAGGAGACGACTCCTGATGCTCATGCCAAAGCGCACCAAGTATCGCAAGGTGCAGACAGGCCGCATGAAGGGCAAGGCCAAGGGCGGCACCAGGGTGTCCTTCGGTGACTACGGCCTTCAGGCACAAGAAGTTGGGTGGGTCACGGCACGCCAGATCGAGGCCGCCCGCGTTGCCATGACCCGCAAGATCAAGCGTGGCGGGAAGGTCTGGATCACGATCTTTCCAGACAAGCCCATCACCGAGAAACCAGCAGAGACCCGCATGGGATCTGGAAAGGGCAACCCCGAATACTGGGTATCCGTCGTCAAACCGGGGCGGGTCATGTTCGAGATGGCCGGTGTCGATGAGGACCTCGCCCGCGAGGCAATGCGACTGGCGTCACACAAGCTTCCCATCAAGACGAAGTTCGTCAGGCGGGAGGACACATGAAGGCGAGCGAGCTTCGGGTGCTCAACTACAAGGAGCTCGGCGAGAAGCTTGGCGAGTCGAAGGAAGAGCTGTTCAACCTCCGCTTCCAGATCGTCAGCAACCAGCTGGATAACACCGAGCGACTGGGTTATGTGCGAAGGGAAATCGCCCGCATCAAGACGCTGATGCGTGAGCAAGAGATCGAAGCCTGGGAAGACCAGCAGGAGGAGGCGTAGATGGAACGGGCACGTCGCAAAGTGCGCGTGGGAATCGTCGTCTCCGACGCAAGGGACAAGACCGTCACCGTCGAGGTGAGGGATTCCAAGCGTCACCGCAAGTACGGCAAGACGGTGCCGGTACGCAGACGCTTCCACGCCCACGACGAGACCAATGATGCCAACACGGGCGACACGGTTCGCATCGTCGAAACCAGGCCGGTTTCGAAGAGCAAGCGCTGGCGCGTCGAAGAGGTCCTGGAGCGAGCGAGATGATCCAGCAGGAGTCACGGCTCAAGGTTGCCGACAACACCGGTGCCAGGGAGGTGCTGGTGATTCGCGTCCTGGGCGGCTCCGGCAGGCGTTACGGAAGCCTCGGCGATACCGTTGTCGCCACGGTCAAAGACGCCATCCCCGGCGGATCCGTCAAGAAGGGCGAGATCGTCAAGGCGGTCGTTGTGCGGACCAAGAAGGAGAACCGTCGCCAGGACGGCACCTACATCCGTTTCGACGACAACGCCTGCGTTCTCATCACCGACCAACAGCAGCCGCGCGGCACCCGGATCTTCGGTCCTGTGGGCCGCGAGCTGCGTGACAGGAAGTTCATGCGCATCGTGTCGCTGGCACCGGAGGTGCTGTGATGAAACTGAAGAGCGGCGACACCGTCCAGGTCATCTCCGGCAAGGATGTCGGGACCCAGGCCAAGATCGCCAGGGTGTTCCCAAAGGAGAACCGGATCATCGTCGAGGGTGTGGCGACTGCGAAGCGAAGCCAGCGCCCCACCGGCCAGGCGATGCAGGGCGGAATCATCGACAAGGACATGCCGATCGACGCATCGAATGTGATGATCATCTGCCCGGCGTGCGGTCCGACCAAGATCGGCTTCCGGATCGACGAGGACGGCAACAAGTTCCGCATCTGTCGCAAGTGCGAAGGGGACCTGTAATGGCGCCGCGCCTCAAGGAAGAGTACGACAACAAGATCGCTGCAGCCCTGGTAAGGGATCTGGAGCTCGACAACGTGATGCTTGTTCCCCGTATGGAGAAGATCGTGGTCAACATGGGTGTTGGGGAAGCCGCCCAGGATGCCAAGCAGATCGATTCAGCGGTCGGGGAGCTGCGCGTGATCACCGGGCAGCAGCCAAAGGTTTCCTACGCCACCAAGTCGATCTCGAACTTCAAGTTGCGCGAGGGAGTTCCCGTCGGCGCCTCGGTCACCCTGCGCGGTGACCGCATGTGGGAGTTCTTCGATCGGTTGGTGGCGCTCGCCATCCCCAGGATCAGGGACTTCCGCGGTCTGAACCCGAAGGGCTTCGATGGGCGCGGCAACTACAGCTTCGGGGTGACCGAGCAACTGATCTTCCCCGAGATCGACTACGACCAGGTGACCACCGTTCGGGGCATGGACATCACCTTCGTTACGACAGCAGAGAACGATGAACACGGCAAGGCGCTGCTCGAGTCATTTGGGTTCCCCTTCCGCCGCCAACAGGTAGGTGTGTGATGGCAAAGACATCAAAGATCGTCAAGAACAACCAAAGGGCCGCGATCATCGAGCAGTACGCTGAGCAGCGGGCCGAGCTGGTTGCCGTCATCAAAGACCCCGAGGCCTCATATGAGGACAAGCGCGAGGCCTACCAGAAGATCGCAAAGATGCCGCGCGACGCCAGCGCCACGCGGTACCGCAATCGGTGCGGAGTGACCGGTCGTCCTCGCGGATACTTTAGAAAGTTTGGCATGTCACGAAGCGCGGTGCGTGAGCTCGCCCACAACGGAGAGCTTCCCGGTGTCAGAAAGGCTTCGTGGTAGCCATGCAATCGGATCCGATCGGCGACATGCTCACCCGTATCCGCAACGCCATGGCGGTGTTGCATCCGGAGACGACGATGCCGTCCTCCAAGCTCAAACAAGAGCTGGCGCGAATCCTCTCCGAGGAGGGATACATCGATGGATACACCGTCGAGGATGGCCGCGTCGGCGAGAACCTCACCATCCGCCTCCGTTACAACGAAGAGCGGGTGCCGGCGCTGACCGGGCTCAATCGCATCTCGAAGCCGGGGCTGCGGGTTTACAAGGGCGCCACCGAGGTTCCGAGCGTTCGAGGCGGCATTGGGGTGGCCATCGTGTCCACCTCCGACGGTGTCATGACCGACCGCGAGGCGCGACGTCGCAATGTCGGCGGCGAGATCCTGTGCGAGGTGTGGTGAGATGAGCCGCGTCGGCAAAGCACCAATCGAGTTGCCCGCCGGCGTCGATGTCGCCGTCGATGACGACGTGGTTTCGGTCAAGGGCCCGAAGGGGGACCTCAGCGAGACTCTCGATCCACGCATTTCGACCTCCGTCGACGACGGCGTGGTCACATTGACCCGCGTCGACGATGAGCGCGAGACGCGTGCTCTCCACGGGCTGAGCCGTGCCCTGGTCAACAACATGGTGATCGGAGTCACCGAGGGCTATCAGAAGGAGCTCACCGCCGTCGGAGTGGGATATCGCGCTGCCCTGAAGGGACAGACCCTCGAGCTTCAGGTTGGGTTCTCGCATCCGGTGTTGGTCGAGGCTCCCGACGGGATCGAGTTCGAGGTGCCCGAGCCGACCAAGATTTTCGTCAGAGGGATCGACAAGCAGCTGGTCGGGCAGGTCGCGGCCAACGTCCGCGCCGCGCGCCCACCAGAGCCATATAAGGGTAAAGGGATCCGCTACGTCGATGAGCACGTGCGCCGCAAGGCAGGAAAGGCAGGAGTCGCCGTATGAGAGGCTCACGAACGGACGCCAGGCGCCATCGCCATTTCCGTGTCAGGAAGAAGGTGCACGGCACCTCGGCCCGTCCGCGTCTCGCGGTGTACCGCAGCAACAGGCATATCTATGCCCAGGTAATTGACGACGACGCCGGTTTAACGATTGCCGCGGCGTCGTCCCGCGAGGGACGGTTTGTCACGGAAGGCCTCAACGTCGACACCGCCACCGACATCGGCAAGCTGGTCGGAGCAAGGGCCAAGGAAGCAGGGATCGACTCGATCGTGTTTGATCGCGGTGGCTTCGCCTATCACGGGCGAGTCAAGGCGCTCGCCGACGGCGCCCGCCAAGCAGGACTGGAGTTCTGATGACCGATCGAAGAGATCGCCGAGAATCCGAGTTCGACGAGCGGGTCATTGCCATCAACCGCGTCGCCAAGGTGGTCAAGGGCGGGCGACGGTTCTCGTTCACCGCCCTCGTTACCGTCGGCGACGGCAAAGGCCGGGTCGGGATCGGCTACGGGAAGGCCAAGGAAGTGCCCATGGCGATCCAAAAGGGCATGGACATCGCTCGCAAGAGCATGTTCCCGGTTCCCATGGCCGGCCAAACGATCATTCACACCATCATCGGGGATTACGGCGCATCGAGCGTTCTGCTGAAGCCGGCGGCCCCCGGCACCGGTGTCATCGCCGGTGGTGCGGTGCGTCAGATCCTGGAGGCGGCAGGGGTCAAGGATGTCCTTGCCAAGTCGCTCGGTTCTGCCACGCATATCAATGTTGCCAGGGCGACCGTCGTGGCCTTGCAGAGCCAGCAGCGCCCCGACGAGGTGGCCAGGGCCCGTGGAAAGACTCCGGAGGAGCTGTTCCCTCCGGCATTGCTCGCTGCCTACCGGTCGGCCGAACTCATGAAGAGTGAGGGCAAGCGCTGATGGCGGCCAAGACGAAGAACACCGATTCCAAACAACTGAGGATCACACTGGTGAAGAGCACTATCGGGGAGAAGCCGAAGGTGCGGGCAACCGTGGAGAGTCTCGGGTTGCGCAAGATCAGACAGAGCGTGGAGCGGCCGGACACACCCGACGTGCGCGGGATGGTGTTCCGTGCCCAGCATCTGCTCGACGTGGAGGAAGTGGGATGAAGCTGCATCACCTTCGACCCCCTGCGGGATCCAGGAAGCGAAAGATTCGTGTTGGCCGGGGTGAGGGAGGGCGGCGCGGTAAGACCGCGGGCCGTGGCACCAAGGGCCTCAAGGCACGGAGCAAGGTTCGCCGCGGCTTCGAGGGTGGCCAGATGCCGCTGCAACGGCGCATGCCGAAGCTTCCTGGATTCACCAACCCGAACCGGGTCGAATACATCGTGCTCAACGTTGGCCGCCTCGCCGAGTTTGACGCCGGCAGCACGGTCACCGTGGAAGAGCTTCGCGCCAGAGGGCTCGTCAAGCACCGCGGCCTGGTCAAAGTGCTCGGCGAGGGAGATGTCGATCGGGCGCTCAACGTGCAGGCGCATGCCTTCTCGCTGGGGGCCGTAGAGAAGATTCAGGCAGCTGGGGGCAGTGTCGAGGTCATTGAGTCTTGAGTCCAGAGTCAAGAGTTGCCAGTTGCCAAAGCTACGCAGGTGTCGGGCACGTCCGGTCAAGTCTCGCACGACCTCGGACCTTGCGGTAACGTTCACCGGACTGACGCCCATGACCGCCATGCTCACCGCAACCAGGAATGCGTTCCGGATCACCGATCTCCGGAACAAGATCTTCTTCACCCTCGCCATCTTCGCCTTGTACCGGTTTGGCGCGGCGGTGCCGGTCCCGGGGGTCGACATTGCCGCGGTCACCGACTTCGCCGAGCAGGCTGCCAACTCCGGGTTCATCGGGGTGCTCAACCTGTTCTCGGGTGGGGCGCTCACCCGCCTCTCGGTATTCGCTCTCGGCATCATGCCGTACATCACGGCGTCGATCATCCTCCAGCTACTCGCCGTCGTGATTCCCCGCCTGCAGGCGCTCCAGGAGGAGGGAGAGACCGGGCGAAAGGTCATCACGCAGTGGACGCGGTATCTCACGGTCATCCTCGCCCTGCTCCAGGCAACCGGCTTCAGCTTCCTGTTCCACTCCGGCCAGCTGACCGGTGGCATCGATCTCATCCCCAACTACACCGTCAGCAACGTCGTAACCATCGTCATCACCATGACCGCCGGCACGGCGCTGCTGATGTGGTTCGGCGAGCTGATCACCCAGCGCGGCATCGGCAACGGCATGTCACTGCTGATCTTCATTTCGATCATCTCCCAGATCCCGTCACAACTCGGGATCCTCTACGCCAGCTCACCGACTGGCGTGTTCATCCTGATCGTCACCACAATGGTCCTGTTGACCATTGGGATCCTGTTCATCGAGCAAGGTCAACGCAGGATCCCCGTGCAGTTCTCGAAGCGCGTCCGAGGCCGCAAGGTGCTCGGTGGCAACACCACGTACATCCCGATGAAGGTGAACATGGCCGGCGTCATCCCCGTGATCTTCGCCACCTCGATCATGTACTTCCCCGCGCTGCTCGCCTCGGTGCTTCCACCAAACAGCTGGGGCAACGCCATCAGGGATTGGATCAACAACAACCTGCTCACCTCAACTGATGGAGGGTTCTCCCCGAGTCTCTGGTACATCGCGCTGCTGGCGCTGCTCGTTGTCTTCTTCACCTACTTCTACACCGCTATCCAGTTTGACCCGCAGAAACAGGCCGAGATGATCCAGCGCCAGGGCGGGTACATCCCAGGCATCCGACCGGGTCGGGCGACCGAGGAGTACCTCGCCTACGTGCTCAGCCGCATCACCTTCCCCGGCGCCACGTACCTGGCATTCGTGACCGTGCTTCCGTCGATCCTCGGCTGGATCTGGGGTGTCCCCGTCGGGTTGTCCGGTGTCTCGATCATCATCGTGGCAGGCGTCGCGCTCGAGACGATGAAGCAGGTCGAGTCCCAGCTGATGATGCGGAACTACGAGGGGTTCCTGAGTTGAGTTGCCAGCTACCAGTTGCCAGCTACCAGCTGGAAGCTCGGTGATGGCCAGAAGAATCCTCTTCCTCGGGCCCCCCGGAGCCGGCAAGGGGACTCAGGCTCAGTTGCTTGCCGATGCGATCGGCATCCCGCATATCTCCTCTGGTGCCATGCTCCGCGAGGCCGTTGCCGACGGTACCGAGCTCGGCAAGAAGGCCGAGTCGATCATGGCAGCAGGCGATCTCGTCCCCGACGATCTGGTGGTGGCGATGATCGAAGAGCGGCTTGCCAAGGACGATGCCAGGGCCGGCTATATCCTCGACGGGTTTCCCCGCAACGTAGTCCAGGCTAAGGCACTGCAGGCGGCGCTCGGCGATGATGCCATCGACGCGATGCTGCTCTTCGATGTTGGCGAGGACGAGCTGGTGGACCGGCTGCTGGGTCGGGCAGAGGAGGGCCGCGCCGACGACGCTGAGGAGACGATCCGACGGCGCTTCGATGTGTATCGCGGGGAAACCGAGCCGTTGATCGAGGCCTACGCCGACCGGGTGATCGCGGTCGACGGTACCGGTTCGGTCGACGAGGTATTCGATCGGGTGCAAGGAGCGCTGGGGTGATGGTCGGTGGCAAGGTGCTGACCAAGAAGACCCCGGAGGATTTCGCCAAGATGGAGGTCGCCGGCCGCTGTGTCGCCGCGGTCCACGAGGCGGTCCGTGCGGTGATACGACCTGGCGTGACGACCAGCCACCTCGATGCCGTTGCTGCCGAGGTCATGAGGAAGCACGGTTGCCGTCCCTCGTTTCTGGGCTACCACGGGTTTCCTGCCACGATTTGCACCTCGCTGAACTCGGCGATCGTCCACGGCATCCCTAACGACTACACGCTGCGGGATGGTGACCTGATCTCGATCGACGCCGGAGCGATCTACGAGGGTTGGCACGGCGATGCCGCCTTCACGATGGCGGTTGGCGACGTCCCGAAGGAAGTGCAAAGGCTCCTCGACGCCACCGAGGAGGCGCTGTGGAATGGGCTGCGCCAGGCGAAGGTCGGCAAGCGTCTCGGCGACATCGGCGACGCTATCCAATCCACGGCCGAGCCGTATGGGTTCGGGGTGGTGCGGGAGTATGTCGGGCACGGGATCGGGCGCCAGATGCACGAGGCGCCGAATGTTCCAAACTATGGGACACCGGGGCGGGGTCCCAAGGTCAAGACCGGCATGGCGCTGGCGATCGAGCCCATGTTCAATCTGGGAGGCTCGGATACCGCCGTGCTCGAAGACGAGTGGACGGTGGTCACCGCAGACGGGTCACTGTCGGCGCACTTCGAGCACACCGTGCTCATAACCGAGAACGGGTCGGTCATATCGACCCTGCCCGAGCCGCTGGCCCTGGATCAGTAGCGCGGTAGCGCTCGCTTGAGTAGCCCAGTAGCGCTCGCTTCGCTCGCTTGAGTAGCGCAGGCAGAGTCTGAGCTACTGATACTTCGCTACTTCGCTACTTCGCTACTGAGCTACTTGGCTACTGAGCTACTGATTAGAGTCCCCGGATCGACCAGGGGGTTCTATGAGACGCTTCGTTTTGATCTTTGGCTTTGCGCTGCTGGCGGCCGCGTGCGGAGGTGAGCAAATCTCCGAGCAGCTCGCCGAACAGGCGATCGGTGGCAACGCCGATGTCCAGATCTCTGGTGACGGCGACGATTTGACGATAAACATCGAGTCCGACGAGGGTTCGATCTCGATCGGCTCGGGTGCAGAGCTCCCGGACTCTCTCACGGTGCCCGTCCCCGACGGTGGCGATGCCATGTCGTCGTTTTCCGACACCAACTCTGCTGGTGCCAGCATCATGTACCCAGGGGATCGCTACGACGAGATCGTCACCTTCTATGAGTCCTGGACCGCAGGAACCGGGGACGAGTGGCAGACCTCGACATCGACCTTCGAGTTGGACGGTCGGACTCAGCGCACCAGCCAGTGGAACAACGAAGGGAACCAGTATTTCATCCTTGTCGCCGACTGCATCGACATCGGGACCGGGGAGTTCACCTCGTCCTGTGTGACGATCAACCAGAACTTCTAGGGAGGCGTTGAACAATGACGAGTGCCACGGGCAGCCGCAGGGCCTGGTGGTCGGCTGACCCGGAATTCCCCGGGTGCAACTGCCCGCTTGTGGATTGTCCAGCAGCCCCCTAGGCGGCGCAGCTCAGCCCTGGTACAGCGGTGCCACGACCTCCCAGCGCTCGTCCCAGGTGGGGACGGCGGCGCCGCTGAGGTGGGCATCGAACCGATCCAGGAAGGCGTGCCAGCCCGGTGTGTATCCGGTGGCCGCCTGGGTGGGCAGCCGCTCGTGGGTCAACTGGAGCGGCGTGCCGTCGCCAAATCAGCTACATAAAGTCAAACCAGCCTATGTCTCAGTGCCAGCGCGGGTAATTGCTGTTATCGCCTCAAACTAGATACACTCCCGGCAGCGACCCGGCAACGGGTTCGCTCTCTCATGCAAGAACGACGTCGGTGATATCGACGCCCGGGCACCGCTCGGCCGTCGGTGTAGACGGTCGACTCCCTGCGGGACCACGGTTCCGTCACGGTGGCCACCGCGGCGTCATGCCAACCGAGGCAGGAATCGAATGAAAGTCTCAGCCTCCACCAAGAAGATGTGCGACAAGTGCCGGATCATCCGGCGCCACGGGCGCGTGCGGGTGATTTGCGAGAACCCGCGGCACAAGCAGCGACAGGGGTAGTGAATGGCACGAATCTCGGGAGTTGATCTCCCAAGAGACAAGCGGGTCGAGATCGGCCTGACCTATATACACGGGATCGGGCGATCGCGGTCCAAGCAGATGCTGGACGCCACCGAGATCCCGTACGACACAAAGGTTCGGGATCTCACCGATGTCGAGGTCGTGTCGATCAGAACCTTCATCGAAGGGAACTACCGCGTCGAGGGCGATCTACGCCGCGAGACGTCGCAGAACATCAAGCGCAAGATCGAGATCGGCAGCTACCAGGGGCTTCGCCATCGGCGCGGCCTACCGGTGCGCGGCCAGCGGACTCACACCAACGCCAGAACCCGCAAGGGTCGTCGTCCCCCGGTTGCCGGAAAGAAGAGGGTCACCAAGTAATGACAACCCCGCCAGATACGACGCCGGAGGTCGAGGAGGCCCCAGCTGAGGTGGTGCCCGACGCAGAGCCACCCGCGGCTCCTTCGCCGGAGGCCACCCCCGACGCCGAAGCGCTCGAGGCCGCGCCCGTTACGCGAAGGCGACGCGGCAAGCGGCAGCTTGCCCACGCTCAGGCGCACATCAAGGCATCCTTCAACAACACCATCATCACCATCACCGATCTCAAGGGTGAGGTGCTGGCATGGACCTCGGGAGGTTCGGTGGGATTCAAGGGGTCGAGGAAGTCGACTCCATATGCCGCCCAGGTCGCAGCCGAACAGGCGGCGCGGAAGGCCGGCGAGATGGGGATCCGCAAGATCGATGTCATCGTCCGCGGTTCTGGTTCCGGCAGAGAGACCGCCGTTCGAACCCTGCAGAACATGGGCCTCGAGGTGGCGAGCATCAAAGACGTGACCCCGGTGCCGCACAACGGATGCCGCCCCAAGAAGCGGAAGGGCCGTTAGATGGCGCGATACACCGGACCCCGAACCAAGGTCAGCCGCCGCGCCCGGCAGCTGCTCGACGAAAACAAGGCGAAGTACTTCGACCGTCGTCCCTACCCGCCAGGGGAGCACGGCCGCAGGCGCATCCGCGAGTCGCAGTACCTGATCCAGCTTCGCGAGAAGCAGAAGCTGCGGTTCATGTATGGGGTGCTGGAGAAGCAGTTCCGCCGCTACTACAAGGAGGCGAACCGCCAGTCCGGGATCACCGGTACCAACCTGCTCGTCATTCTCGAGACCAGGCTCGACAACGTGGTCTATCGCTCCGGGCTGGCCAGGACGCGGCCACAGGCCCGTCAGCTGGTCAACCACGGGCATTTCCTGGTCAACGGCAAGAAGGTCGACATCCCGTCGTATCAGGTTCGCCCCGGCGAAGTTGTCTCCGTCAAGGAGCGAAGCCATGAGATCCTTCCCATCCAGCACTCCGTCGATACGCTCGATCGGAACATCCCCGAATGGATGACCGTCGAGAGCGACACCAGAAAGATCATGATCGAAGATCTGCCGAGCAGAGAGCAGATCGACACCGTAATCCAGGAACAGCTCATCGTCGAGCTGTACTCGAAGTAAAGGAAATCACTCCGTGCTGATCACGCAGCGACCCACTGTCGAAGAAGAGCCCATCAACGACATCCGTTCGCGGTTCATCGTCGAGCCCCTGGAGCCTGGTTTCGGCTACACGCTGGGCAACACGCTGCGCCGGACCCTCCTGGCTCGCATCCCCGGCGCAGCCATCACCTCGGTGCGAATCGAGGGCATCGACCATGAGTTCGCCACCATGGAAGGGGTGGTCGAGGACGTTGTTGACTTCATCCTCAACCTCAAGCAGGTCGTGCTTCGAATCGAGGAAGACGAGCCGCAGACCATCTACCTGTCGGCGAAGGGCAAGAGTGACGTCACCGCCGGCGACCTCAAGGTTCCCTCGGGAGTCGAGGTAGTGAATCCCGACCTGCGCCTGGCAACGCTGAGTTCCTCCGGGAAGATCGAAGCCGAGATGACTGCCAGCCGGGGCGTCGGCTATCGCAGCTCCGATCGCAACAAGAGCGGAGATGTCATCGGTGCCATCCCGATCGACTCGATGTTCTCTCCTGTGCGCAAGGTCGCCTACCAGGTCGATAGCACCCAGGTCGGTCAAATGACCGACTTCGACAAGCTGGTCCTCGACGTCGAGACCGACGGTTCGGTGACCCCGAACGAGGCAATGTCGTCTGCCGGCGGGACGTTGCGCAACCTGTTCGAGTTGCTGGCCGACCTCGACGATTACGACGCCCTCGATCTCGACGAGATCGTGCAGGCAGAGGCCTCCGGCCAGGAGCATCTCGACCTGCCAATCGAAGCGCTCGACCTGTCCGAGCGGCCCCGCAACTGCCTGCGCCGCGCACAGATCCAAACCGTTGGCGAGTTGGTTGAGAAGAGCGAGGAAGACCTCCTCAACATCACCAACTTCGGTCAGAAGTCGCTCGAGGAAGTGGTAGCCAAGCTCGACGAGCTCGGATTCTCACTGAAGTCGCACGCCGACGCCGAGCCGGAATCGGTTGTCTGATGCCCCGACCGAAGAAAGGCCCGCGTCTCGGAGGGAGCCCTTCCCATCAGCGGAAGATCCTGGCCAACCTCACGGCCCAGCTCATCGCCAATGAGCGGGTAACGACCACTCATGCCAAGGCGCGACAGGTGCGTCCCTACGCCGAGAAGATCATCACCAAGAGCCGCCGCGGCGACCTGCACGCCAGGCGTCAGGTCCTGGCCAAGATCGGCGACAACGACGCGGTGACCAAGCTGTTCGACGACATTGGCCCTCGCTATGCGGATCGACCTGGCGGGTATACGAGGATCACAAGGATCGGTCAGCGTCGAGGCGACGGCGCCGAGATGGCGATCATCGAGTTGGTGTAGACGGGCTAGTCGGCTGCCGGGGGGTGGCATATGGGAGCCGTGTTCCAGCGGTTCATTGAGGCGATCCGGTTCGACCGTGAATCGTTCGTATGGATGGACTTCAACGATCGGGCGACCGGAGACGCGCTGATCCTGGTTCTCATCACCCAGGTGTTGTTCCTGATCGCCGGCGGAACCCCGCTGCTCGGCTTCGTCACCGGCCTCACCGGCGTGATCGCCGCCTTTGTCAGCACCGCCATCTTCTGGCTGGTGTACAGCGCCATCGTGTTCGCCGTCGTCAAGTATCTGTTCCGCGGTGACGGGATCTACGCCTTCTACCTTCGTGTGTCGGGGTTTGCCTTTCCCACTCTGCTGCTGTTGTTGTTCACCACCCGTTTCATCTCCTACGACCCGCTGGCTGCGGTGCTCGGCTCGGTGTGGTTCCTCGCCGTTGTCGCCTACGGCACCCACTACATCGCCGATCTGCCGCTGGGCAAGGCGGCCTTGGCGTCATTCTCCGGATACGTCGGCTGGGTCATCATCTCGGCGATCCGCAGCGGCTTCAGCCTGTTCTAACCATGCCGATGTATCGCCTGGACATGGCGTACGACGGCACCGATTTCCATGGTTACGGGATCCAGCCCGGGGTCCGGACCGTGCAGGGCCAACTGGAGAAGGCGCTGGCTCGCCAGATCGGTGACGTGGTCACGGTGGTCGCCGGGCGAACCGACCGCGGAGTTCATGCCAGCGGCCAGGTGGTGTGCTTCTCGCATCCAGAGGACATCGACGCCGATCGTGTCGTGCGCAGCCTCAACCGCCAGCTCGGCGATGAGATCGCGGTGTTCGATCTGCGCATGGTCGATGACGACTTCCACGCTCGCTTCTCCGCAACCGCACGGGCGTATCGATACCAGATCCTCAACCGGCCCGTTCAAGACCCGATGCGGTCGCGGACGAGCTGGCACGTCCCGGATCCCCTCGACGTCGAGGCAATGGATGGCGCGGCTGCGATCCTGGTGGGTAGCCACGACTTCGCCTCGTTCTGCCGGAGGGTGAGCGGGAAGTCGACCGTGCGGCAGGTGTTGTGGGCCGGCTGGCGGCGTGTGGATGACGTCATCGAGTTGTCGATTGGAGCCAACTCGTTCTGCCATCAGATGGTGCGATCGATCGTCATGGTGTCAGTGGACATCGGGCGCGGGCGCCTGGACATGTCACAGGCCAAGGCGATCCTGAACGCCGAGGACCGCACCCAGGGCCGCGGCGTCGCCCCTCCCCGGGGGCTGAGCCTGGTCGGCGTTGGCTATTCCGGGGAGCCGATCGAACCACCGGAATGGATCACCGAAACCCCCTGACCCTCGAGGGCGGAGACGATCTCGTTGAAGTGGTCGCTCGACCGGGTTTCGAGAGTGATGGAGATCTCGACCCATCCGGGTGGCCGTCCCGATCCTTCACGATGGTGGTCGACCGAAAGCACGTTTCCTCGCCGGCTCGCAATCGTGGTGAGGGCACCCGCCAGGTTCCCCGGCTCATCGACGACGACGATGCTGAGGGAGGCGTATCGACCCTCGGACTCGAGACCGTGGCGCACCACGTCGTCGATGACCAGCAGATCGACGTTGCCGCCGGACAGCACCGCGACGACCTTGCCGGGTCCTGGATCGATCGATCCGCTGAGCAGCGCCGCAACCGACACCGCACCGGCGGGCTCCACGAGCAGCTTGCCCCGTTCGAGCAGAAGTGCCACCGCCTTGGTGATGTCGGCGTCGCCGACCGAGACCAGGTCGTCCACGTAGGCCTCGATCAGCTCGAAGCAAAGATTGGAGGGCCGCGAGCAGGCGATCCCGTCGGCGACGGTATGTCCGGGGTGGATTTCGGCGGGGATGCCGGTGCGGCGGGCTTCGATATAGGTGGGGACGGCCTCGGATTGCACGCCCACGATGCGGATACCGGGGTTCATGTGCTTGAGGGCGAGCGCCGATCCCCCGATGAGGCCGCCGCCGCCAACCGGGATGAGCACCGTGGCGGCATCGGGGAGTTGCTCGCCGACCTCGACCCCAAAGGTGCCCTGACCGGCAACGACGTCGGGATCGTCGTAGGGGTGGATGAGGGTGGCCCCGGTCTCTTCGCTGAACGCAGTGGCAAGGTCGACCGCCTCGGCGAGGTTCTCTCCCTCCAGCCTCACCTCTGCCCCGTAGGCCCGGGTGGCGGCGATCTTCGGGATTGCGCCCGACTCCGGCATGAACACCGTGGAATCGAGCCCGAGCTCGGCTGCGGCAAGGGCGACGCCCTGGGCGTGGTTTCCTGCAGAGGCGGCAACAACGCCGTTCGGCGCCAGTCCCTCGGGGATGAGGGAGATGGCATTCATCGCCCCTCTGATCTTGAACGAGCCGGTGCGCTGCAGGTTCTCGGCCTTGAGCCAGACATCGGCGCCGGCAAGCTTGGAGAACGAATTGGACGGGATGAGCGGGGTCTCGACTACCACCCCCTTGCCGCGGTCCCGGGCGGCGAGAATGTCTTCGTAGGCAACCGAAGCGGACATTGGAGAATCGTAAGACCACCGCTGGCCTTAGCGCCTTGGACCCGATAGCATTCGGGGCCGCTTCCGATCTCCGGGGGTGCCTTCTCGAGGATCCGATGAAAGCCAAGCTGCAAAAAACCTGGACGCCGACACCCGACGACATCGATCGCACGTGGTACGTCGCCGATGCCGAGGGAATGCCGCTGGGCCGTCTCGCCTCGGAGGTTGCCCAGTTGCTTCGCGGCAAGCACAAGCCGAAGTTTGCTCCCCATTTCGACATGGGTGACTATGTCATCGTGATCAACGCCGAGAAGGTGGTCGTGACCGGAACCAAGGAGACCAGCAAGGTCTATTACCGGCACTCCGGTTTCCCGGGGGGAATCAAGTCGGAGACCGTCGAGACCATACGCAAGCGTCATCCCGAGCGGCTCATACAGAACGCAGTGAGGGGCATGCTGCCAAAGAACAAGCTGGGACGGGCCACGCTTGGCAAGCTCAGGGTGTACGCCGGGCCCAAGCATCCGCACCAGGCGCAAGACCCGCAGCCGTTTGCGCTCACCCAGCGAAGGAGCGAAGACTGATGGTCGATCATCTTGTCCAGGCCACCGGGCGCAGAAAAACCGCCGTGGCCAGAGTGCGTCTTGTCGACGGCACCGGCGCGTACGCCATCAACGGCAGGAACCTCGAAGATTTCTTTCCACAGGCCTACCGGATCCGTGTGCAGGAGCCGTTCGAGATTGTCGATCTCGCCGGCCGATACGACGTTCTGGCAACGGTCTCAGGCGGCGGGCTGACCGGTCAAAGCGATGCGCTTCGCCTCGGGATTGCCAGGGGGCTCATCGCGCTCGATCCCGAGCTGAGGCCCACCCTCAAAAAGGCGGGCATGCTGCGCCGTGACGATCGTAAGGTCGAGCGCAAGAAGTACGGCCTTCGCAAGGCGAGGCGCGCGCCGCAGTTCACCAAGCGGTGATCTCCTCCGGCGATCGTCGGAGGGTTCACGATGACCGAGGTTGAGCGCCGTCTGTTTGGCACAGATGGTGTCCGCGGCGTCGCCAACGAAGACATCACCGCCGAATTGGCATTCGATCTTGCCCGCGCCGCCGGCACCGGAAGCGAGGGCTCCGTCGCGATCGGCCGCGATACCAGGCGCTCTAGCCCGATGCTGGCCTCGGCGATGGCAGCAGGCTTCAACTCGGTGGGAATGGATGTCCTCGATCTGGCCGTGATCCCGGTCGGCGGTGTCTCCCGGCTGGTGCGGGACAAGAGGGCGGCCTTTGGCGTGATGATCAGCGCCTCGCATAACCCGGCGGAGGACAATGGGATCAAGTTCTTCGATCCGGATGGGACCAAGCTCTCCGACGACGACGAAGTCGCCATCGAGGCGCGCTTCTTCGAGGGCGGTCCCTGGCCGCAGCAGTCGGGTGCCGGAGTGGGGAGCCAGGTGAGGATGCCGGATCGGATCGGCCGCTATATCGATCTCATCTCCGAGCCCGTTGAGTTGGCGATGGGCGGCCTCGATTTCGTTGTAGATGCCGCAAACGGTGCCGCGTTTCGTGCTGCTCCAGAGCTCTTTGCCAGGCTCGACGCCTCGGCTCGGTTCATCAACACCGAGCCCGATGGGATGAACATCAACGAGGAGTGCGGGGCGATGCATCCCGAGAACCTCGCTGCGGTTGCCGCAGGGGCTGTCGGACTTGCCTTCGACGGCGATGCCGACCGGCTGATTGCGGTGGACGAGGATGGCGAGATCGTGGACGGCGACGTGCTCATGGCCATCTTTGCCAAATGGATGCACGATCGCGCTGAGCTCATGAACAACACGGTCGTGGTGACAGTCATGACCAACCTCGGGTTTCGTATTGCCATGGAAGAGCTGGGTATCACCGTGATCGAGACCAAGGTTGGTGACCGCTACGTGCTCGAGGCCATGCAGGCCTCCGCGGCCGTAGTCGGAGGTGAGCAATCCGGGCACATCATTCTCGAGGACCGGTCAACCGGTGACGGACTGCGCTCAGCGGTCCGGCTCATGGAGGTCATGGCTTCGACCGGCGAGCAGCTGCGCGAGCTGCGCACGGTGATGACTCAGTACCCGCAGGTTCTCACCAACGTCCGCGTCACCAGCAAGGCCTTTGAGAACAGCGATGCGATCACCGACGCCATTCGTGCCGGTGACCTCGACCTGGCGGGCCGCGGGCGAATCTTGGTTCGCCCCTCCGGCACCGAACCGTTGATCCGGGTGATGGTTGAAGCCCCAACCGAGCAAGAGGCGACCGACGTCGCCGGCGCGGTGGCTGAAGTCGTCGAATCCGAGCTGGGTTGAGTAGCTAAGTAGATCAGTAGCCAAGTAGCGAAGGCCGAACCTCCTACCTCGCTACTTCGGTAGTGAGCTACTCTTTCCGATACAACAGAAAGACCGACCGGAGAACTCTCCAAGCGCCTGCCCTCGCAGCAGCGAGGTGACGAGGGAGAGGGAGTATCGATCAGTCGGCGGGTGCCCTCTCGGCCGCTCACGGTCGTCACGGGGAGAGCAAAGCCCGGGAGCGATCCCGGAGACAACACCTCCCCGATGTGAGGCGGGATCAACCGTTCCCGCAGCGCCCTCCGGTCGCATATCCGAAGGAGGACGCGCGCGTGTGCGGAATCATGGGCTATGTCGGCTCTGCCGACGCCACCCCAATCATCATGGACGGGCTGCGGCGCCTCGAGTACCGCGGCTACGACTCGGCCGGCGTCGCGGTCAACGATGCGGGAATCAACGTCAGAAAGGCCGAGGGCAAGATCGACCAGTTGGAAGCGCTGCTCGACGCCGAACCGCTCTCGGGGACGATCGGCATGGGCCACACCCGCTGGGCGACCCACGGCCAGCCAAGCGACGTCAATGCACATCCCCACACCGATCCCAGCGGGGACTTCGTCGTTGTGCACAACGGCATCATCGAGAACTTCCAAACGCTGCGCGAGGAGCTCGAGGCCAACGGCGCCGAATTGACCTCCGAGACCGACACCGAGCTTCTGGCCCATCTGGTCGCCGAGGAGTACGACGGCAACCTCGCCGCAGCAGTTCGGGCGGCGGTGGAGCGAGCCGAGGGGGCGTATGCCCTGGTGGTGATGAGCGAACGTGAGCCGCGCACGATCGTGGCGGTGCGAAAGATCAGTCCGCTGGTGGTCGGTCTCGGAGAAGGCGAGAACTTCCTGGCCTCCGACATTCCTGCGCTCCTCCATTACACCAGGGATTTCCTCATCATCGAGGACGACGAGTTGGTGGTCATCAACGACGACGGGGTGACGCTCGAGACGATCGATGGAGCTCCGATCGATCGCGAAGTGATCCACATCGACTGGGACGCCGAGCGCGCCGAGAAGGGCGGCTACGAGCACTTCATGCACAAGGAGATTCACGAGCAGCCGGCGGTGATCACCGAGACGCTCGCCGGGCGGCTCGATGAGGACGGCACGGTGTGGCTCGAAGACGTCAAGTTCGGCGACGACTTCGCCGCCGACATCGATCGAGTGTGGATCACTGCTTGTGGCACGGCATATCACGCAGGGCTCGTCGGCCAGGAGTTGTTTCAGCGACTGCTGCGGCTGCCGACCATGGTGGAGTACGCCCACGAGATGCGGTACGCCGATCCGTTGGTGCAGCCCGGGGATCTCACCGTCGCAATTTCCCAATCGGGTGAGACCGCAGACACCCTGGCCGCGGCTCGGCTGGGGAGCGAGCGTGGTACCCGGATGCTGGCGGTCACCAACGTGGTCGGTTCCACGCTGAGTCGTTTCGCCGACGACATCCTGTACGTGAGGGCGGGCCCGGAGATCTCGGTGGCATCCACCAAGGCGTACCTGGCGATGCTGATCGGCCAGTACCTGCTGGCATTGAGGCTGGGATCGGCGCGGGGAACCATCACGCCCGAGCGCGCCGCCGAGATCGCCGGCGGGCTCAAGCGGCTACCCGGGCAGGTCGAGACCATTCTCGCCAATGAGGATCGGGTCGCCGCGGCTGCGGAGCGGCTGGTTGATGCCGACGACGTCTACTTCATCGGGCGTGGCCTGGACTATGCGATCGCTATGGAGGGCTCGCTGAAGCTCAAGGAGATCTCGTATCTGCATTCCGAGGCGATGCCGGCGGGGGAGTTGAAGCACGGCACCCTGGCGCTGGTCACCGAGGGGGTTCCCATCGTCGTGGTGTTGACGCAGCGGGCGGTGTATGACAAGACGATCTCTGCGGTTCAGGAGGTCAAGGCGCGGGGCGGCGAGGTGATCGCCGTCGCCTATGACACCGATACCGAGATCGAGAAACACGCCGACGTCGTGTTGCGGATCCCGGAGACCGATGACCTGCTGGCCCCGGTGAGTGCGGTGGTTCCGCTGCAGCTGCTCGCCTACCACGTAGCCAAGCTGAGGGGGCTCGACATCGATCAGCCACGTAACCTCGCCAAATCGGTGACCGTGGAGTAGTGAGATGCAGATAGTCGGACTCGGCGTCGATCTTGCCGAAGTGAGCCGGGTGCGGCGCCTTCTCGATAGATACGGGGAGTCGTTCCACCGTCGTTGCTTCACCGACCGCGAGTGGGACTATGCCCATCGCTACGCCGACCCGTCGGCGCGGCTTGCCGGCCGGTTTGCCGGCAAGGAGGCGGTGATGAAGAGCCTGGGCACCGGGTGGCGACGTCTGCGCTGGACCGACATCGAGATCACCGGGGGAGGGATGCCCCGGGTCAACCTCTCCGGCAAGGCCGCCGACCGGGCCAAGATGCTCGGCGTCACCGAGGTCAAGGTGTCGATCACCTACGAAGGCGGCCGGGCCCTCGTCTTCGCCATCTCAATGGGAGAGCATTGACCGTCGTTCGTGTCTACGGCACCCGTTTTTCGGGTACTTGCCACACGTGCGATTGAGTCGGGCTGGAATGCGTTGGTCGTTCGTGTCTATGGCACCCGAAATTCGGGTGTTTGGCACACGTACGATTGAGCCGGGTTAGGGGTCGACTAGGACGCCGAAGACCTCATCGACGTCATAGAAGATGGTGGCATCGAGATCCAGCGTCCCGATCGAGATCCACGCCCCACCGTTTCGATATTCACCAAACCACGTGTAGGTGGCGGTCACCGGGTACGCCTCCAAGGTGGCGTGACAGTTCCGCCCCGAGGGATGCGTTTCTCGGTATTCGGCTGTGCAGGTCTTGGTCGTATAGATGTGCACCATTGCACCGTCGGGATACGGCACTGCCTGCTCGGGACCCGTTGCCAGGCTCCACCCGTCGCCCCAATCCACGTTCAGCACCGTCACCAAGGCGCGGACTTCGAGGGTGGTCCCGTCTCCGAGCACTTCGCTGTGGTTGATCGCGGTGGGGTTGGTCGCCGCCAGGTAGGTGGGGTAACCGGTGATCCCGGCGCTGGTCGGATTGAGCGTTGGATCCGGCGAAGCGAGTGGGAAGGACCTGAAGATGCTCCACGCCCGATCCGATGCCGGTTCACCAACAACTGGGGTACAGCGGGGGGGTGTTGAAGATGATCGCGAACATGTCGTCTTCGTTGAACGACGAACCCCTCGTGTCCAGACCGGGCGGGAAACGGGACCACTGATAGCACCCACCAACCACCTGCAGATATCGGAACGGGGGCGGAGCGGGCAGCTTCCTACCGACCCTCTCCCCAGTCGGGGGTCGGTCATCACCAGGGATCGTGCCTTCGACTTGGCAGCGCTTCTCACCGTGTTCCGCGTCAAACCAACAGTGCTCGTTCGCTCCGCCTGTCCCGGCGAGCACAGCAGTTGCCCCCAGGACGGAGACTACGGCGAGAATGGATGCGGACCGTCGCATGTCCAACCGCTCCCCACGAAACTGATCCCCCAGCCAATGTCCACGGACTCCACGACTTTGATGAGGGCGCCTGCTCCTCCACCAACAAATATGTTGCTGTAGTCGGTGCTGAGTTCGACCGCGATGCACTCTGCCGAGTCGTGCAGGACCTCGATGATCACCACGTCCACGAGCGGCCAATCGTCCTGGAACTCCACGAGGTCCATTACGTCCATGCTCTCCTCCAGGTAGCCGGCGTTGGCGAAGAGAGCTCTGTATGCCACCTCGTCCCCCCGGTACAGCGCATCCAAACGTCTTTCCTCGAGGTCTTGGTAGATCGCTTCGATCTCCGCAATCCGGTCCACGGTCGTGGTGACCTCAATCGTCGTGGTTGTCGACGGGGATGTGGTCGGAACAAAGGTCGGAGTGGTGGCGGGCGTCGACGAACCCGAACAAGCCGCAAGTAGCAAGGACACCACAAAGAAACGCACCCAGTGCATGTCTTCAGCCTACGAGCGAGAACCGCCGCTACAAGAGGCTCGACAGACCCGGTTTTCGCGTCCTCGACGCAGCACTAGTCACCCCACCGCGACACGGCCCGCCTCTCGAACCAGCCGCAGCACCTCTTCCGGGTCGGTGGTCAGCATCTGGTGAGTGAAGCGCATCACGCGATACCCGTGGGCGGCGGCGAGGTTGTCTCGTTGGCGATCTCGCTCGAAGTCATCGCGTTTGCTATGGAAGGTCCGACCGTCGGCCTCGAGAATAAGCCGCCACGAGACGATCAGACCATCGACACGATGAGGTAGTTGCTCCCACCAATCGAGGCTGACCTGCCGTTCGATCGTTGGGATATCAGGTTCGTTCAGCACGTCGAACAGCAGGTGCTCCAGCTGGGACTCGGTTGGAACGTAGTCGTCAGACAGTTCGGCGATCGCCCCTCTGAACACGACCGTGCCCTTCAGTCGCGAGCCATTGACGCGATCGAGGACTGTGTTGAGTTCGTCGGCCGACACCATCCCACGAACAAGGGCGTGGTCGATTGCTCGCTCAAGTCGGGGACCGCGCCATCTCCGAGCGAGGTCGAAGAGGGTCTCCGCAACGGAGGACACGGGGATGCCGGCAACTACCGCTCGGTCCATCGCTTCGAAGTCGGACCTCCGTCGCACCGTCGCCAGCGGACTGCGCGCGTTGCCGGTGAAAGGCACGGTGATCTCCGGTGTGGTCTTCCAGCAGTCGGGAAGCCCATGAAGGTGGCCGGCGGTGAAGCCACTAGAAACCGCCCGGTTCTTTGACAGCACTGCCGCCATCACTGCTCGGTGCCAGGTTTCACGCGACGAGTCGAGCGCATATGTTCCCTGATCGAGGACGACCCAGAGTCCTGACGAAACTCGCCTGCGCATCTGCGAGAACGAGGCGCCGAGCTCCATGGCCTGGCGCCGACTGAACACGCCATGCTGAGCAGAGCTGAGTTGAGCGATCCTTCGGTCTAGATCCACTGCGGCAACGTGGCAGATCACAGCCAACGATGGAAGAGGTGCGTCTCGGTACCGTTCGCGCGTGTGGTTGGTACCCGAAAATCGGGTGCCGTAGACACGAACGACGGGAAGAATCAGAGCAGGTTTGCGATCACCCTTTCTGCGGC
>PVMK01179075.1_pt1 | contig 40350 bp, 43 predicted proteins | sample 1853481 | NCBI WGS metagenome assembly PVMK01 (sample SAMN08533507, study PRJNA380276) | Marine sediment metagenome, whole genome shotgun sequencing project.
CTCGAATTGTGACTCGCCGAACCCCGGACAATATAGTTCCCCCATGAAAGCCCACAGATAAATCAACGATCCGTGTTGGGGTAGTGTCCCTGGAGGGCTTTAAATCTCAGCAATATTGTTTTTTTGTTTATTGCTGATTAATGTTCAATCGTAACATTATGATACAAAATAGGAAATAAGCTCAGATCAGGAGTAATGTCGGCGTGCGAATAAGCGAAAATACGGGTTTGGCGCATATCGAAATTTGGCTGAAATGCTTGCCAACACCTTATATGGGCAGAAATTGGAATCGTTTCGCTCGCTGAGTAAGAACATCTGGAATCCGCAAGCCTTGACGTGGTATGAACTGAAAAGATTGGCACACAGCCGTAACCGCCCATAGCTCAGAGTTAGACTGATATGAACCCAACCAATTTTTTCACTCACGCACCCCGTTTTACCGGCAGCTGGGACGATTACTTTGTGCTGGTTTTGATCGGCATCACGGTCGGGCTGGGCGTACTGCTGTTTATCGAACGACCCAAGCATGATCCGAATGTGCACAGCCCGAAAATGGCCTGGCTGCGTGCGGGATTATATTTCTCATTTGTGATTGTGTTCAGTTCCGTCACAGGCGTGCTGAAAACAATTCTTCATTCGCCGCTGGCCACAGCAGCTCAGATTGAAAACCCGGCCTGGCTTGCACTGACTGCTTTGTGTGTCGGGCTGGTGATCTGGGGCTACGTCATCTGGTGGCCGAGGGGTACGCTGACTTATGACCGGAAGCTTTATTTTGTTCCCCAGCTGTTATTCGGCCTGACCTGGGGGGTTTGTTCGGGACTGTTTTTTCTTGCTGTCTGGTCGGTGCTCGAACAATTCCAGTTCCCGGCCATTGTCACAGCGGTGCTGATGCTCGTTATCATTGCGGTGTACAACATGAACTACCAGTCCGGCTGGTGGGATATTCATGTATCACCGCCGCATAACATTCGGGCATGGAATAATAAAAAGGTCCTGTTCGCTCATAACCCGTTTCTGCTTGCCTCGCTGACCTACCTCGTGCTCTATGGCAACATCGGCCTGTTCGTCATTTTGAATATGCTCGCCCTGGGTGCGTCTGCGGTGGCGATGAGATTCCCGCCGTTCTGGGAAGAAGATGGCGGGCCCGTGTCACTGGAAACTGCGATCGGCGAGTAGCCGCTGCAGCCCCATGGAAGCATCAGTTCCCGTCATTACCCTGACCGGTCTGGCGATCGGCTTTCTCCCGGCAGGGCTTGTAGTTTTTATACTGTATCGCTGGTCATCAGGTTCCGACACGGCAACCTACGCTTTATTTCGCATGGCCGTGCAACTGGCACTGATCGGCTATGCGCTACATTATATTTTCGACTCCGGTCGAGCCTGGATCACGATCATGGTGCTGGTCACCATGCTGCTGATTGCAGGATGGATCGCGCTGCGACCGCTGCAGAAAAAACAACCTCATTTATACGTGAAGGCCTTATTGTCAATCACGGTCGGTGGCGTGACAACTCTGTTGCTCGTAGCTGCTTTCGTCATCGATATCGAACCGTGGTATGAGGCGCGTGTCGTAATTCCGCTGGCGGGCATGATTTTCGCAAGCAGCATGAATACCGTCAGCGTGGCAGCTGAACGATTTTATTCCGAACGCAACCGTGGCACCGACTATTTGAGCGCCCGCCGAACCGCTTTACAGGCTGGCCTGATTCCAATTACCAACAGCCTGTTCGCCGTCGGACTGGTTTCACTCCCGGGCATGATGACCGGACAAATTCTGGCAGGCATTTCGCCGCTGATCGCTGCGCGTTACCAGATTGTTGTCATGTGCATGTTGTTCGGGTCGTCGGGAATGGCTGCCGCATGTTATCTTTTGCTCGAACGGCATCCGGGCGGCGGGGCTGAAAATACCTGAATTTTTTTATGGCAGTGAGGTGAGCTGTGGAAGTCAGTGGAATTTTAGGACTGATCATTCTGTTCCTCGACATCTACGCGATTCTGAAAATTGCACATAGCAGTGCGTCCACGGGATTAAAGGCGGTCTGGATCGTAGTTGTTCTGGTTTTGCCTGTAGTCGGGCTGATCATCTGGGCTATTTTCGGCCCGGGCCGCAGGAACTGAGCCAACGGCTTTGAATGCAGTGATACAGATATCGCTGCACAGAACCCGGCGATGTTAGTGCCATGATGACATTTGCAGATTTTGCGGCTGCAACGCTGGCGGTCGCGCTCGGGTCTGTTCTGCAGGCAATAAGCGGGGTCGGCGCAGGTTTTCTGATTGTGCCCATGCTCGCTTTTGTCGATATCGGCCTTGTCCCCGGGCCGATGATCTTCGGCAGTCTTTTATTATCCGGCCTGATGGCTTACCGCGAACGTGGCGCTATTGACACATCTCACCTGCGAATTATTATCGGCGGATTGCTGCCGGGCTGTATTGCCGGGGCTTATGTGCTGTCCATTGTTCCGGTTGATCGGCTGGGTATTGTTTTTGGTGCGGTGATTTTGTTGGCGATTGTCATCACCACGTCAGGCGCGCGCGTGCCATTGAATAACGCAACCGCCTTTACGGCAGCAACCATCTCCGGCGCGATGGGCGCAAGCACGGGTATCGGTGCGCCGATGCTTGCCTTGCTGTATCAGAATCAGGCCGGTCCGACCGTGCGCTCCACACTGGCCGTTTTGTACACCATCGCATCGCTAATCATCGTGGTGGCGCTGATCGGATTCGGCCGGTTTAAATCGACCGAAGCGGTGGCCGGGTTTATGCTGATGCCGGGTTATCTGCTGGGTTATCTTGCCGCAAATCGATTTAAATTTAACCTCGATGGCCGCGGCGCCCGTATCGGCGTGCTGGTGGTGTCCGGCATCGCCGCTATTGCGTTACTGTTACGCGGCCTGGTGTAAGGTGACGGACTGGTGACAAGGAAACGTTTAGCACTGCAGATTCATGAGTCGCAACTGGCTGTTGTGCGTCTGGATCCTGCCGAGCCGGTACCCGACTGGGCGACCGGAATACCGCTGTCTGTGACCCGCACGGATCAGGAGCTTTCAATTGTCTGTGCCCAGCAACACGTCCCTGCTGACGTTATAGCCGAACGCGGTTGGGCATGGCTGAGTGTGACCGGTCCGCTCAAATTCGAAGAGGTCGGTGTGATTGCCTCATTGGCTCAACCGCTGAAAACCGCCAACATCCCGATTTTTATTCTGTCGACCTATGACACGGATTATCTGCTGCTCAAAGCCGAAGAACTCGAACACGCTGTCCTGGTGCTGAGTCGGGCTGGTCACCGCGTGACACGCAAGAATAAATCCGCCTAACGCAGCGTGACAAGTTCCTCCGCACTGGTCGGATGAATTGCAACCGTGTCGTCAAAATCACGCTTGGTCGCTCCCATATGGATAGCCACTGCAAAACCCTGCAGCATCTCATCAGCCCCCGGGCCGAACAGATGACAGCCAACCACGGTCTCATCTGCACCTGCAGTGATCAATTTCATGCGGGATTTAGGCTTGTGTTGGGTGACACCATAGAATAACGGCACGAATTCCGAATCGTAAATCCTGACGTCATCACCAAATTTTTTGCGCGCCTGTGCCTCCGTCAGCCCGCAGGTGCCCGTGGGTGGGTGGGTAAAGATGACGGTTGGGATATTCTGATACTCCAGATGCCGGCCTTGCATGCCACCGAACACACGGTCGGACAGCCGTCGCCCGGCGGCGATGGCTACAGGTGTGAGCGCATCGCGCCCCGTGACATCACCGACGGCAAAGATGTTCGGCACATTCGTAACCTGGTACGCATCGGTCGGAATAAAGCCGTTGCTGTCTGTTTCAACGTTCGCCGATTCCAGGTTCAGGCCGGTTACTTCGGCTTTTCTGCCAATAGCCCAGAGTATGCAGTCGTACGAACCATGTATTGAACCGTTCTCGGTCAGCAGTCTCAGATCCCCGGCCTCGCCCTCTATTTCTGCCGGCACGGAATGCTTGTGCAAATTGATTCCATCGGCAATCATCCCTTCGATAACAGAACGTTGCAGCATCTCATCAAAACTGCGCAGCAGGCTGTCGTAACGAACAAAAACATCAACCTTAGCGCCCAGTGCGTGCAACAGGCCGGCAAGTTCGACAGAAATATAGCCGCTGCCAATGACTGCTACCTGGCGAGGACAAGTTTCCAGTTCAAAAAATTCGTCCGAGGTAATTCCCAGTTCGGCGCCCGGCAGATCGGGTATGACGGGACTGCCGCCCGTTGCGATAAGAATATGTTTGGCCGTCAGGCGCCGGCCTGCTGCGATGACGGTGTTCGGTCCATCCAGATGTGCCGTCGCTTCGATCGTTGCGACCTTGCTGTTGTCGAGATTGCGGGCATAGATGCCATTCAGGCGTTGCACGTAGGCATCGCGCCGTTGCTTTAATTCAGCCCAGTTATGCGCCACTTCAGGCACATCGAACCCGTATTCACGTGCATCCTCAAACCCGTGGGCAAGGTTTGCCGCATTCCACATGATTTTTTTCGGCACACAGCCGACGTTTACGCATGTTCCGCCCAGACGGCCATGCTCGATAACCGCTGTCCTGGCGCCGTACTCGGCAGCGCGGCGGGCCGATGCTATACCGCCGCTGCCGCCGCCTATTACAATGAAATCAAACTTATCCGACATGCGTTTAGACCAGTTTAATAATCGAGTCGCCAATATTAAGCGATGCGGAAACGTTGTGATAGGATTCGATCCGTGTCCAATCCCCTCCTTGATCTTGACGAACTGCCCGCATTCAGCACGATTCGGCCCGAACATGTCGAACCGGCCGTGAATGATGTGCTTGAGGAGAACCGCCGCAAAACGGCTGAATTGCTCGAACAGGCAGAAACTCAAACCCCGGACTTCGAGTCATCGATTCTCCAGCTGGAAGAACTCGGTGACCGGCTACATCGGGTCTGGTCACCGGTCAGTCATCTGCACGCTGTTGCCAATTCACCTGATCTGCGCAGCGCATATAACAAATGTCTGCCTGTCCTGGCTCGCTACTCAACAGAGATGGGACAAAATGAAGCGCTCTTTCGGTTATACACGACAGTGGCCGATGCATTGCCCAAAGACGGATCGCCGGGTCACTATCGTCTTTTGGAACTCGCCATTCGTGATTTTCATCTGGCCGGCGTGGGCTTGCCCGAGGACAAGAAAGCGCGTTTTAAATCGGTGATGGAGCAGCTGACACAGTTGCAGGCTACCTTCGAACAGAATGTGCTCGATGCCATGGCGGCATGGACACATCACGAAACCAGTGCCGAGTGTCTGGCGGGGCTGCCCGGCACGATTATCGAGCAAGCTGAAGTCAATGCACACGAGACATCGCAAAGTGGCTGGTTATTTCGGCTTGATCAGCCAACCTACATCGGCATTCTGACGCACGCAGACAATCGCGACCTGCGCTACCGAATTTATCGAGCCTGGGTCACACGAGCGTCTGATCAGGCGTCATCTGACCCGTCCTCGTCAAATAAGACACCGGTTGATGCAGAATTCGACAACACTAAAAATATCGAGCAAATCCTCGCGCTTCGTCATGAAGCCGCAAATCTCGTCGGCTTCAATAATTTTGCCGAATATTCACTGGCCACGAAAATGGCAGACTCGGTTACCCAGGTCCGGACCTTCCTCGAGGATCTGGGCGATAAGGCGCATGATGCCGCCCGCCGTGAGCTTGAAGAACTGGAAGACTTTGCCGGCATGACACTGGCCGCCTGGGATATTGCCTATTACTCGGAAAAGCTGAGAAAGAAAAAATATTCCGTCTCCGACGAAGAGCTGCGGCCTTTCTTTCCGGTTGATACGGTATTAACGGGCCTGTTTGATCTTGTCGGTCAAATCTACGGTATTCAGGTCGAAAGCGCCGCCGATGTGCAGGCCTGGGAGCCGGAAGTCCGTTTCTACCGGTTGCGGGACATCGATGGCGGCGAGCTTGGCGGCTTCTATGTGGATCTGTTTGCCCGCCCGAACAAACGCAGTGGCGCCTGGATGGATGAATGCATTATCCGCAAACGAACCGGTGATGACATCCAGCATCCGGTTGCCCACCTCATCTGTAACTTTTCTGCGCCGACACGCAACACGCCCTGTCTGCTCACACATGACGAAGTCGTGACGCTGTTCCATGAGTTTGGCCACACACTCCATCATCTGCTGACAACCGTCGACTACCCCAGTGTCTCGGGTATTAACGGCGTACCGTGGGATGCCGTCGAACTGCCCAGTCAGTTTATGGAAAATTTTGCCTGGGAGCCTGAGGTCATCAGGATGATTTCCGGGCACTATCGCACAGGCGAGCCTTTTCCACTGAAACTTCTGAATAAGCTGCGTGCTTCACGCGTATTCCAGTCCGGTATGCAGATGATGCGGCAACTGGAATTCGCATTATTCGATTTGCGCCTGCATGCCGAGTTCGTCCCAGGTAAAGGAGCGCACATGGAGGAAATACTTGCCGAGGTACGTAGCGCGGTGTCAGTAACCCCGTATCCGGACTTCAATCGTTTTGCCCACGCGTTCTCTCATATATTCGCCGGCGGATATGCGGCCGGTTATTACAGTTACAAGTGGGCCGAAGTACTCGCGGCTGATGCCTGGTCAGCTTTCACCGAAGACGGTGTGCTGAATCCGGACCTTGCAAAACGGTTTCGGCACGAAATACTCGAGATCGGCGGCACAGTGGATATAGGTGATGCTTTCAAGGCATTTCGTGGCCGTGAGCCGGCGGTTGAACCACTGCTGATTCAAAACGGCATTCTGCCTGACGATGATCAGGCCAAACGAACATAATGAAAATAGCCAGCTGGAACGTTAACTCGATAAGAGTACGACTCCCGCATGTGCTGGATTGGCTCGAAACCCAGCAACCCGATGTGCTCGGCCTGCAGGAACTGAAAATGCCCACCGGGGATTTTCCTGCCGCCGAGTTTAAGAAAATCGGCTATCACGCCGTGGCAAATGGTCAAAAGACCTATAACGGTGTCGCGTTGCTGTCGCGGACCTCGCCGTCAGATGTTCACGAAGATCTGCCCGGTTTTGCAGATGAACAAAAACGCGTTATTGCAGCCACCTATGGTGATACCCGAATCATCAATGTCTATGTCCCCAACGGACAGTCCGTTGATTCAGATAAATATGCGTACAAAATGGAATGGCTGACAGCCCTGCGAGGGTTTGTTGCCGATGAACTGGCACGGTTTCCGAAGCTCGCCATCATGGGTGATTTTAATATCGCACCGGATGACCGAGATGTTCATGATCCGGACGAGTGGCGCGGAAAAGTATTGTGCAGCGATCGGGAACGAGAGCAATTGCAGGCGTTACTGGCGCTGGGCCTGACCGATGCATTCAGACTGTTCGACCAGCCCGGGCAGGCTTTTAGCTGGTGGGACTACCGGGCAGCAGCCTTTCGCCGCAAACGTGGCATGCGGATTGATCTGATCCTGGTGTCCGAAACTCTGGCCGGGCAATGCGAGGGCGGTGATATCGACATCGAACCGCGAAAACTCGAACGACCGTCGGATCACACCCCGGTGTTCATTTTGCTGCGGTAGGTCAAACACGGACGATCGAAGCAGCAGCGTTTTTCGATTGTTCCCGACCCCGGAGCCTGCAACAATTAATAGTTTAAAGTATGGTCATGGCCGCGACGCCCCGATGAACGCAGAGATCAGATTTCTGCCCGGCTCCCGATTCACCTCCCAGGACCGGCGCAACAATTATGATGTCACCAATCTGGTGAAAGTCAGTTCGGTCGATGCCGTGCGCGATGCCGTGCAGGACATATTTCAGGATGCTTATCCGGATGCGGCATTCGATCTGATCTGGATGGCCTTTCATGATTTTGGGCGGCTGTTTTCCGGTCAGCTCAAGGGATATTCAGGCTGTGACACGCTCTACCATGACACGCAGCATTCTCTGGATATGACGCTGGCCACGGCCCGCCTGCTCGCAGGTTATGAACGAAGCTGCGCCGAAGATGATCGACTGGGTCATGAACGCGCAATCATGGGCCTGATCACCGCATTGTTTCATGACTCCGGTTATATCCGGCGTGTGAATGAGGCAAGCTGGGTTAACGGCGCCGAATTTACAATCTGGCATGTTTCCAGAAGCGCGGATTTTCTGAATGAGTATTTTCGCCGAATCGGACTGGGCGATTTAGCCGGCATTGCCCGCCAGGTTGTGCATTTCACCGGTTATGAAATAGACCTCGACGACATCGAACTCGATGATCCGAAAGACAGCATAGTCGGACATCTGCTCGGCACGGCCGACCTGATCGCTCAGATGGCTGACCGTTGCTACCTGGAAAAATGCCGTGACCGCCTCTATTCCGAATTCGTGCTCGGTGGTATCGCCATACATGGCGATAAAGACGGACAGCAAAAAATTCAATATAAATCCGGTATCGATCTGTTAAGAAAAACACCGATATTTTTTAGCGAGTCAGCCAAACTGCGTCTCGACGGTAAATTCAACCGCGCATACCGGTACATCGAAGCACTTTACGACGGCCGCAACCCCTACCTCGAGTTTGTCGACGGAAATTTTGCCTATCTGCGATATCTGATCGAATCCGATGACTGGACCGGCCTGCGTCGAAACCCGCCTGTGTTTACGATCATGGATGATCCTCTGAAATCCGTCAGCGGCATGGTGTCACGCTACCTGGCCCGGCTCAATGTACCGGCAAGCGCCATCACAATGCCTTGAGAGATCATTGAAAGACGACAAGATCATTGAATCAGTACAGCAGTGGGTAGAATCCCTGGTTGTGGATATGAATCTCTGCCCATTTGCCAAACGCGAACTGGTAAAAAACCGGGTGCGCTTCACCGTCACGCAAGCGATAAGTGAAGAGCAGTTGCTGGAGGCCCTGCAAGCCGAACTGGAGCTGCTAAACAATCATCCATCAATTGAGACCACGTTGCTGATTCATTCAAAAGTGCTGCAAGACTTTCACGACTACAACCAGTTTCTGAATTATGTCGATGGATTACTGGTACAGATGGGACTGGAAGGTGTCTATCAGATAGCCAGCTTTCATCCGGATTATCAGTTTGCCGGCACAGCTCCGGAGGATGCAGAGAACTATATCAGCCGTTCGCCTTATCCTGTCTTGCATATTCTTCGGGAAGAGAGCCTCGAGCGCGTCATCGATGAATTTCCGGATATCGAACAAATTCCCGTGCGTAACGTAGAGTTAATGAATAGCCTCGGTAAGAAAAAGCTGCAAATATTAATGCAAGCATGTTTCGATGATACTGGAAAAAGGGAGTCCTGAATTCCAGTGTCAGTTTTCCGGCTAACTGTCGCACCAGGGATGAATGGTCAAACCATCATGGATGTAATACATTGATAGTCCCTGCTGATTCGCTCAGCGATAAAAATCCAAAGCGCCCGATCGGATTTGTGATCCTGAGCCTGGCAATGCTCTGGCTGGCAATTACAGGTTTCTTCAATGCCTGGGCAGTCTTCACCGCAACACATCAGGAACTGCCGATGATCCTCGGAATTATCGGCGTGATTTACGGAGTCGCCGCAGTGATTACCGCAATACAGCTCTGGCGCTTCCAGCAGGCGGCCATTAAGGCATTACGTATCTGGATGATCGTTTGTTGCGTTTATATGCTGGCCTTTGCATTCTTCATTGAAGGCATCGTTCTTGGCGGAATTTTCGGTTTACTGGGCTTTCTGGTGTTTATTGGAATTATATTCGCCGTAGTGGATCGATACGTCCAGCATGGATTAAAGAATACCGTGGAGGCAGCTTAATAACATATTTAATCCGTGTCTTCGGATGCAACCGGCACCAGTCGGATAATCTGAGATTCGGTGGCATGTTCCAGCAAAACATAAAGCTGACCCGACGGACCCATTTCTATATCACGAAACCGGGCCAGATCCTCGAGCAACATTTCAGTGTGCACAACCTGATTGTCAACAACCTCCATTCTCAGCAGATCAGTGGCTCTTAACGTACCAACGATGATGTTGTTCTTCCAGTCGGGAAATTCCGGACTGTTGTAGAAAATGAAACTTGAAATCGCCGGTGACGGCGTCATATCGACGACAGGGAACTCGGCATCGTCTGCATCCAGTTCAATGCCAAGCTTGCCAGCGACATTGACCGGCCTGCCATCGTAATTCACACCCGTGGTAAACACGGGCCAGCCATAGTTTCCGCCCGGTACCAGGCGATTGAGTTCATCACCACCACGCGGGCCCATCTCGGTGTTCCAGAGGTCGCCGGTTTGCGGATTAAATTCAAGCCCCTGAACGCTGCGGTGCCCATAGGTCCAGATAGAATCCAGAGCATCAGGATCATCAACAAAAGGGTTATCTGCAGGAATGCGGCCATCGTCATGGACACGGTGGATTTTCCCATACGGGAGGCTCAGATCCTGGATGCCCATAAAATCTAGCGGTCCCTTCATGCCAATGCTGAAGTAGACATAGCCCTTGTCGTCGAACGCAATGCGTCCCCCCGCCGCCAGGTCCGAGGTATTCGTGTAGGCCTCAATATCCGCCTGCCAGATAATTTCTTTATCGACCCATTCACCATCCTTGATCCGACCGCGGACCAGGCGGTTCATCGATACCGGCTGATTGCCGCGTCGACTTAAGTCATTACAGTCGCTGCATCGATCAGTATGATGAATATAAATCCAGCCGTTCTCTTCGAACTGCGGATGAATCCCGACATCAAGCATCCAGCCGATTCCCTGAACCTGGCCGAGAAATATGCCGGAATCGTCATAGACAGGCGGCGTCCCCTTGATCGGTGCGGATTTTTCACCTTCGCGGGAAATAATGCTCAGGCCACGCATTCGCTCAGACAAAAGAATACGCCCATCAGGTAAGGGCGCGATCGCAAAGGGCATCGGGTCCAGTCCGTCGACAATTTTCTCGATTCGAAAAGCATGGCGCTCGCTCACAATGGTTCCGGCAGGAAGGATCAGCGGTATGTTTGCTCTTTTATCGAGAATAGTTGTCCCTTGTCGCTGTTCCGCTACGTAGAGCGCCAGATTCCAGATCTGGTTTTCTTTCAGCGTCTCGGACCAGGCGGGCATGCCCGATTCAGGGAACCCGCTGGCAATACTTTTGGCGATTTCTTTAACGGAACTTCCGTGCCGCAGGTCGACACCGACAAGCGGGGTACCCAGTGCCGCGCCACGCAGATCCTCACCATGGCAGACTGCACACTGTTCATTAAATTGCTTGATGAACCCGTCGCGCATGGGTATTTTACTCAGTGCCTCCCAGTCAATCTTGCTGGGGTCAAACCCCTGGGCAACGGCGTTGCCGCCGATAGCCATAAGGATTAACAACAAACACAGATACTGCGACAGGTCCATAAACCGGCGGACCAATCCCCCCGTCGAGCGATCATTGACTGAATATAGAATCATAAGAACTCCTTTTATAAAACATAGCACAATCGATCGGTCGCTCAATTGATACCAGGGCACGAAGCCACGATAGTCCGCCATCCGCCGGTACAGCCAAATGATGGCCTGTCAGTTAGACTGTCAGTCAATCGCGCCACTGCCGGAACAAGTCATTATCAGATGAGAGAAGTTAAAATTTCAAAAGAGCCTGTTGAGCTTTATAAAATCCTTAAGCTCGCGGGCCTTGCGTCCAGTGGTGGTGAAGCCAAAGCGCTGATTGCGGCAGGTGAGGTTCTGGTCAATGGCACGACGGAAACCAGGAAACGAAAAAAAATTATTCCGGTGACGTCATTGAGATGGGTCAGGAGAAGATTTGCTGTCAACTTGAATGACGATACCAGGCCTGCAGATTGCCCACAGTGGGCTTTTATGCGCACCGGGTGGTACACGATAAGTGGATCAATCGTGCCGGTCGCTTATACTTTGCGTGTGGCAGCGATTACAACCATGGTATCCAACTGAAACCGATGCCTGAACAGTCGAAAGAAATCGTCATATGCGCGGGTTGCGTCGAGGATTGGAAAGGATAATGCGTCAATGATTTCAGCAGCGGAAGGACTACAACGTCTTCGGGAAGGAAATCGCCGGTTCGCAGCGGATATTCAAACGGGCCGGCTCAGCACAGAGGCGCGGCGCAACGAACTGGTGGACGGGCAAGAGCCATTCGCCATCATTCTGGGCTGTTCGGACTCGCGTGTGCCGGCCGAAATCGTTTTCGACCAGGGTCTGGGTGATCTGTTCGTGATCCGCGTCGCCGGTAACATTGTCGCACCTTCCCAGATCGGCAGCGTCGAGTTTGCCGCCGAACGCACCGGCGCACGACTGGTCGTTGTTCTGGGTCACTCCATGTGTAGCGCCATTCTGGCCACGCTGGAAGAACTGGAACGTCCGAGTGAAAACCGATCGCCAAATCTACGCTCGATCGTTGACCGCATTCGTCCTTCGCTGGTTACGCTGCTGGATACTGAACTCTGGGAAACAAGGGATAGCCTTGTACACCAAGCCGTTCAGGCCAATATCCGCGCGTCTGTCGACCACCTCAGGCGAGGCTCCCCGATTCTTGAAAACCTGATTCAAAATGACGGGCTTCTTATCATCGGCGCGGAATATTCATTGGAAACGGGAGCTGTCGAATTCCTCGATGACCTGCCCGAGTAAGCATTCAGGAGCATCTGACAGTCGGCTGGAGACACACCGGCCGTAAAATCACTGCATGCCGATCGATCCGGGAACAGATTCAGGTCAGCGCAACAATTACTCGACGGTAACGGACTTGGCCAGATTTCGCGGCTGATCGACATCCGTACCCTTGAGTACGGCAACATGATACGCGAGTAATTGCAGCGGAATTGTGTATACGACCGGTGCCTGGAAATAGCTGATATGCGCCGGCATATGGATCACGGTCACGCCTTCGCTGGATACGATGCCGGCATCCGGATCGGCAAATACGATCAGTTCGCCGCCACGGGCGCGGACTTCCATCAGGTTCGACTTGAGCTTTTCGAGCAGATCATTATTCGGCGCCACGGCGATAACCGGCATGTCGGCATCGACCAGCGCCAGCGGTCCGTGTTTCAGCTCACCAGCCGGATAGGCTTCCGCATGGATATAAGATATTTCTTTAAGTTTGAGTGCGCCTTCCATGGCCACGGGATGCAAAACGCCACGGCCGAGAAATAATGCATGGTGCTTGTCGGCAAATCGTTCAGCGAGTTCGCGCATCGCGGAGTCCAGTGCGAGCGTTGTCTCGATCAGCACCGGAATTTCGACCAGGCGCTTGATCAGGCCCTCTTCACGCTCCGCGTTGCCGGACCGGTTTTTTGCCAGCGCAATAACCAGCATCTGCAGCGCTGCCAGCTGCGTCGTGAAAGCCTTGGTCGATGCCACGCCGATTTCAGGCCCGGCTCGAGTCAGCATGACCAGCTCGGATTCCCGGACAAGTGAACTTTCCGGTACGTTGCAAATCGCCAGCGTGGACAAATAACCGGCTTCCTTCGCGAGCTGTAACGCGGCCAGCGTGTCGGCTGTTTCACCCGACTGGGAAATCGTGACGAACAAGGTATTTGGCATGACAACCGGGCTGCGATACCGGTATTCACTGGCAATATCCACACTGCAGGGTAATCGACAGATCTGTTCGATGAAATATCGCGCTATGGCACCCGCATGGTAACTCGTGCCGCAGGCAATGATATGGACCGCCTCTGTTTTTTTGAATAACCCGGCGGCAGACGGACCAAAAGCTGCGTCAAGTAGGTGTCCATTCTCGACCCGCTCTTCAAGCGTCTGTGCAAATCCGGCGGTTTGTTCATGAATTTCCTTGAGCATGAAATGACGATAACCGTCTTTCTCGGCAGCATCGGCCGACAATTCGCTCTCTCTGACCGGCCGTTCGGCGCGATTGCCGTTCTCATCGAAAATCGTGATTTCATCCTTGCGAATATCCGCGACGTCGCCTTCTTCAAGAAAAATAAAACGCCGTGTGACCGGTAACAATGCGGCAACGTCAGAGGCCACGAAATTTTCTGCAATACCCAGACCAACCACGACGGGCATGGCGCGACGCGCCAGAATGAGGCGGTCAGGCTCCCGGGCAGACAACACAACAAGCGCGTAAGCGCCGTCAAGATCTGCTACGGCTGCCTGTACTGCCAGCAGCAAATCGTTGTGATCTTTAAGTTTTTGATGTATCAGGTGCGCAATTGCTTCCGAATCGGTTTCAGTGTTGAACTCGTAACCGGCCTTAACAAGTCTGGCACGTAATATTTCGTAGTTTTCGATAATGCCATTGTGAACAATGGCCAGATCATCGCCGGAAACATGTGGATGGGCGTTGTCTTCACTGGGTGCGCCATGCGTCGCCCAGCGGGTATGCGCGATACCGGTGGTTGCGCTGACAGGAGCTTCATCAAGCGCAGCCTGAAGCTCCGCAACCTTGCCAAGCCGTCGCCGACGCTGCAGCTGACTATTTACAACGGCTGCAAGTCCGGCCGAATCGTAGCCACGATACTCCAGGCGCCGCAGCCCCTCCATAAGAATGGGAATAACGTTTCTTTCCGCGACTGCTCCTACAATTCCGCACATAGATTATTCACTCGTTTGTTGGTGCGATAGCAGCATTATTCCTTTTTTCTGCAATCGCGGATACGCTTCAGGTTCCATAACACGGTTTGGCAAGATTAAACTTAATTAATCTTTCTTTTTGACCGGTCGTTTCCAGCCCTGCACCACATGTTGTTTCGCGCGCTCCACCGTCAGTTCTCCGGGCGGTGCTGATTTTGAAATCGTCGCGCCCGCGCCAATAGTCGCACCCGCGCCGATCTCTACGGGTGCAACAAGTTCGACGCCCGAGCCGATAAATGCACCGTCGCCAATAATAGTGCGATGCTTGTTAGCGCCATCGTAGTTACATGTAATTGTACCGGCACCAACATTGACCTGTTCGCCGATGCTTGCATCACCGATATACGTGAGATGGTTAACTTTGCTGCCAACACCTATCTGACTTTTCTTAATTTCGACAAAATTGCCGATCTTCGCCCGGTCCGACAACTCTGTCCCGGGCCGCACACGTGCATAAGGGCCCACCTCACAATCGCGACCCATTGTGGCCAGTTCGATAACACAATTAGCAAATATTCGTGTGCCCGACCCGACTTCGGCATCTTTAATCACAACATTGGGCCCGATCTGCACCCCGTCGCCCAGTGTGACGTCGCCTTCGAAAATTGCATTGACATCAATGCTCACGTCACGACCACAGGTCACGTTGCCGCGGATATCGATGCGTTCAGGGTCCGTCAGTGTGACGCCCTGATCAAGGAGCATGCCGGCCATGCGGGTACGAAAAAGCTTTTCCGCATCGGCAAGTTGCCGCCGGTCATTAATGCCCATCACTTCGTCAATGGAATCAGCTTTGACCGCCGTCACCGGCACCCCGTCGGCCACCGAACAGGCAACGATATCGGTCAGATAGTATTCGCCCTGAGCATTATTGGCGTTGAGACGGCTCAGCCAGGGGCCGAGCAGACTGCCCGGACACGCCATGATCCCCGTGTTAATTTCGCGAATTGCCTGCTGTGTGACGCTGGCATCGTTTTGTTCAACTATTTCGGTGACATCGCCTTCAGGGTTGCGAATAATCCGGCCGTAACCCGTTGGCTCCGGAGCATCAGCCGTCAGGACCGCAAGCCGGCTGCCCCCCGCACCATCAAGCAGCGCTTGCAGGGTGCTTGCGCGAACCAGTGGCACGTCGCCACATACGATTAACACTGTATGTGCCGCATCGATAACCGGCAGAGCCTGCATAACAGCATGACCGGTGCCGAGTTGTTCAGCCTGCAGGACCCATTCGACGGGGTATTCAGAAAACTGCTCGCGAACCTGCTCGCCACCGTAACCGTATACGACACAAATGCCTGATGCCTTTAAGGCTTGGGCGGTGTGGATCACATGCGCAAGCAATGGCCGCCCGGCAAGCGGCTGCAGTACCTTGGGCAGATCGGATTGCATCCGTGTGCCCTGTCCTGCGGCGAGAATGACAACGCTGAATTCGATGCTCAAAAGCGACCCCTGACGATTGGCTTTGATATTACTTTAACCAGACCGACGGTGCCGAAAACTGGTGACAGGCATTGAGGAAGATTTGGCGTCGATTAGCGGCGCTTGCCCTTGAGTTTTTTCGCAGCCTGGTAACGTGCGGAGGCCTCAATCAGTTGCGCCTGCGCCTTGGCAATATCGGCCTTCCCGGTCGCGCCCCGCATTGCCTCTTCAGCCGATGTACGCGCTGCGATTGCAGCCTGCTCATCGAGCTGGTCGCCATGCAGTGCCGTATCGGCCAGAACGGTGACGAGATGCGGCTGTACTTCGAGCACCCCGCCCGTAACATAGAAAAACAGTTCTTCGGATTCGCCGGGGACCTTTATGCGCACTTCACCCGGCCTTAAATTCGTGAGCATCGGAGCATGACGGGGCGTGATGCCCACATCACCCATTTTCGCCGGTGCAATAATCATTTCGGCCTCACCTGAATAGATGGCGCCTTCCGCACTGACAATATCGACCTGAATGGTGCTCATTAACTTGGCTCCAAGCGCTTATTGCAGGGTCTTGGCCTTTTCGACGGCCTCTTCAATGCCACCGACCATATAGAAAGCCTGCTCGGGCAGATCGTCGTATTCGCCCGAAACAATGCCCTTGAACCCGTTAATCGTATCAACGAGCGAGACGTATTTGCCGGGTGAGCCGGTAAAGGTCTCTGCAACAGTGAACGGCTGTGACAGAAAACGCTGAACTTTTCGTGCGCGCTGCACGACCAGCTTGTCTTCTTCGGACAGTTCGTCCATGCCAAGAATCGCGATGATGTCCTGCAATTCCTTATAGCGTTGTAAAACCGCCTGAACTGAACGCGCGGTATCGTAATGATCAACACTGACAACGTTCGGGTCGAGCAGTCGGCTGGTTGAATCCAGCGGATCCACCGCGGGGTAAATACCAAGCTCTGCAATCTGCCGTGACAACACCAGCGTGGCATCAAGATGGGCAAAGGTGGTTGCGGGCGACGGATCAGTCAGATCATCTGCAGGCACATAGACAGCCTGAAAAGAGGTGATGGAACCCACCTTGGTCGAGGTAATACGCTCCTGCAGAACGCCCATTTCCTCAGCAAGCGTCGGCTGGTAGCCCACGGCTGAAGGCATACGGCCGAGCAGCGCGGATACTTCAGTACCGGCCAGTGTGTAACGATAAATATTATCAATGAACATCAGTACGTCCTGACCTTCATCGCGGAAATTTTCGGCAATGGTCAGGCCGGTCAGCGCAACACGCAAACGGTTACCCGGAGGCTCATTCATCTGACCGTATACCAGCGCGACCTTACTAAGCACCCCGGACTCCTCCATTTCATAGTAGAAGTCATTACCTTCGCGGGTTCGTTCGCCGACGCCGGCAAACACCGAGTAGCCGCCATGTGCCTTTGCGATGTTATTGATCAATTCCATCAGCGTCACGGTCTTGCCTACGCCCGCGCCGCCGAACAGGCCAATCTTGCCGCCTTTGGCAATCGGCATAATCAGATCGATGACCTTGATACCGGTTTCCAGCAACTCGGTCGAGGAGGCCTGATCCTCATAGGATGGCGCAGCACGGTGAATCGGCAGCAACTTTTCAGCGCCAATCGGGCCGGCCTGATCAATCGGATTGCCCAGCACGTCCATAATCCGGCCCAGGGTCTTTTCGCCTACGGGAACCTGGATCGATGCGCCGGTATTACTGACATCGATACCGCGGCTCAGGCCTTCACTGGCGCCCATCGCAATGGCACGAACAATGCCGTCACCAAGCTGTTGCTGAACTTCAAGCGTCAGATTACGATCTTCAATCTTGAGTGCATCGTAGATTTTCGGCAGCTGATCCTGCGGGAACTTGACGTCCACCACAGCACCGATGATCTGAACAATTTTTCCGGAGCTCATTGGATGATTCCTCTATAGAACACTTAAACCGCGGCGGCTCCGCCGACGATTTCTGATATTTCCTGGGTGATGGCCGCCTGTCTGGCCTTGTTATAGTCGAGCTGAAGCTCATCGATCATTTTGCCGGCATTATCCGTTGCGCTTTTCATCGCAACCATTTTCGCCGCCATTTCACAGGCTACGTTTTCCACCGTACCGCGGTAAACCTGCGATTCGATGTAACGCATCAACACGGCGTCCAGCAACTCCACGGCATCGGGCTCGTAGATATAATCCCAATACTGAGGCAACTCTTCTTCATCAGCTGCCTCGACCGGGATCAGAGTCTTGATGCCGGGCTTCTGGCTCATGGTGTTTTCAAAATTGCTGTGAACCAGAAACAGACGATCAATTTTACCTTCAATATAAGCATCCAGCATGGTCTTGATTGAGCCGACCAGATCAGAGACCGTCGGGTCTTCGCCGAGATGTGTCGCGGCGGCAACAATATTCACATCGAGATTGCGGAAAAACTGTACGCCTTTTGAACCTATCAGGCACAAATCACTTTCTATGCCCTTGCCGCGCCACTCCTGGATGTCCTTGAGCAGCAGGCGAAAAGTATTCACATTAAGCCCGCCGCAAAGACCGCGGTCGGTCGTTATGACGATATACCCTACACGCTTGACCTCGCGCTCATCGAGGAAGGGGTGACGGTATTCCGGATTAGCCTTGTACAGATGGCCGATGACATTGCGAATCTTGTCAGCGTAGGGCCGGGTTGCCTGCATGCGCCGCTGCGTTCGGCGCATTTTACTCGCGGCCACCATTTCCATAGCCTTGGTGATCTTCTGCGTATTTTTAACGCTGCCGATCTTGGTGCGAATTTCTTTCAGGTTCGCCATAGTGTTCGATTCCCGATAGGACTCAGTAAGCGCCGTTGCGCTTGAAATCCTCAACTGCTTCTTTCAGTCCTGCTTCAATCTCGTCATTGAGATCACCGGATTCATTAATCTTGCTGACCAGTTCTCCGAAATTCTCATTAACGTGAGCGTGCAGCGCTGCTTCAAAATCGACAACCTTTATTGCGTCGACATCGTCGATGTAACCCTCGTTCACCGCATAAAGCGAAACAGCCATTTCACCAACAGACAAGGGCGAATACTGCTTCTGCTTCATCAATTCGGTAACTCGCTGACCACGCTCAAGCTGCTTGCGGGTCGCCTCATCGAGATCCGAGGCAAACTGTGCAAAAGCCGCCAGTTCACGATATTGCGCCAACGCCAGACGGACGCCGCCGCCGAGCTTCTTGATGATCTTTGTTTGTGCCGCGCCACCGACTCGCGACACCGACAAGCCGGCGTTAATTGCCGGCCGGATACCGGCGTTAAACAGGTCCGTCTCAAGAAAGATCTGTCCGTCGGTAATCGAAATCACGTTCGTGGGCACGAAAGCCGAGACGTCACCGGCCTGAGTTTCAATGATCGGCAGCGCCGTGAGTGACCCGGTCTTGCCCGTCACCGCGCCATTCGTCAGCCGTTCGACTTCCTTGGCATTGATCCGCGCCGCACGTTCAAGCAGGCGCGAATGCAGGTAAAACACGTCACCCGGATAGGCTTCACGGCCTGGCGGACGACGCAACAATAATGACACCTGACGATAGGCCCAGGCCTGCTTGGTCAGATCGTCATAAATGATCAGTGCGTCTTCCCCGCGATCGCGGAAAAATTCGCCCATTGAGCAACCGGCGTACGGAGCCATGTATTGCATTGCCGCCGATTCAGCCGCAGCAGCAGCCACAACAATCGTGTGCTCCATCGCACCGTGCTCTTCGAGCTTTCGCACAACATTGGCGATCGTCGAGTTCTTCTGCCCGATGGCGACATAGATACATTTAATTCCGGTGCCAACCTGGTTGATGATCGTGTCGATAGCCACGGCCGTTTTACCGGTCTGGCGGTCACCAATGATCAGTTCGCGCTGGCCACGACCAATCGGCACCATTGCATCAATCGATTTAAGGCCAGTCTGCACCGGCTGATCAACAGATTTGCGCTCAATAACACCCGGCGCAACCTTTTCGATCGGCGATGTTTCGGTCGCAGCAATCGGACCCTTGCCGTCGATCGGCTCACCCAGTGAGTTCACAACGCGACCAAGCAGTGCTTCGCCGACCGGTACTTCCAGAATGCGCCCGGTCGTCTTGACCGTATCGCCTTCGGAGATGTGCTTGTAATCACCGAGTACCACGGCACCGACTGAATCCTGCTCAAGATTCAGTGCGAGTCCGAAAGTGTCACCCGGAAACTCAAGCATTTCGCCGTATTGCGCAGCATTCAAACCATGAATACGGGTAATACCATCGGTCACCGCAATCACGGTGCCTACATCACGTGCTTCAGCCGCACTGTCGAAATTTTTAATGCGCTCTTTAAGCAGCTCGCTGATTTCAGAAGCCTTGAGGGCCATATCTAAGTTCCTCTTACACGAACGAGGTTTATTTAATGTACGAGAGCACTGGACAGTTTCTCCAGCCCGGTTCGCACCGAGCCGTCGATGACCAGATCATCAGCCTGCAGGCGTGCACCGCCAATCAGGTTCTCGTCCAAATTGAATTGCAGATTTACTTCACGGCCGAATCGTTTCTTCAGGGCTGCAACGATTCGGGCCTGGTGAGATTCATCCACCGGTTTTGCCGCGGTCAACACAACATCAACTGTGTTCTCGACCTCGGCCTTAAGTGCGTCGAAACGCTCGCAAATTGCCGGCAATGCCAATATCCGGCCATTTTCGGCCAGCAACCGAATGAAATTCTTCATTTGATCAGCAGGCGCATCGGGCACGGTACGGCGACAAATTTCAGCAATCGCCGCAGCGATTTCACCCGTATCGGCACCAGGGGCATGCAGCAAACGAATCAGATCGTCATTGACAGCAATGTCCGAACCCGCTTCCAGCACCCGGGCCCAGACATCCAGGCTGCCGGATTCCTGCGCAAGCTCGAACACGGCCTGTGCATAGGGTCGGGCAATTGCTTCAAAATCCGCCATGACTCGTTAAATCTCGCTGGCCAGCTTGTCCAGCAGTTCGTGATGGGTGCTGGCGTCAATCTCACGAAGCAGTATTTTCTCGGCACCGGCAACAGCAATCGCGCCGACCTCGGCACGCAGCGTGTCACGAGCCCGGTTCACTTCCTGTTCGACCTCAGACTGGGCCGATGCCAGGATGCGCTCACGCTCCTGATCTGCCGTGGTCCGGGCCTCCTCGACAATCGAGTTGCCGCGTGAATTCGCCTGATCAATAATCTGGCGCGCCTGCCCGCGGGCCCCGTCCTCAAGCAGCTTGATTTGGCCCTGGGCCTCCTCGAGAGAACGGGCGCCTTTCTCGGCTGCTGCAAGACCATCAGCAATCTGCGTCTGGCGTTCCTCGATCATGCCCATGATCAGCGGCCACACAAATTTCATACAGAACCAGACAAAGACGATCATCGCGATCGACTGACCGATTATGGTTGCGTTTAAATCCACCGTCTTACTCCTTCGCCACGACTAGCAGCGTGGCGCCGACATCAACCCAGGAAGGGTTCCATCTGGCCGATAAACGGATTCGCGAATGCAAAAAACAACGCGATACCAACACCGATCATGGCCACGGCGTCGAGCAGTGCGACGACAAGAAACATCTTCGTCTGCAGCAACGGGGCCAGTTCAGGCTGACGTGCGCAGCCTTCGAGAAAGCGGCCGCCAAGCAGTCCCATGCCGATGCCCACGCCAAGTGCGCCCAGGCCGATCAGAATTGCGATGGCGATCGCGGTAAAACCAATTACAGTTTCCATCAGTTGCTCCTGCTAAAGGATGGTTCGGTTAAAAATCGATACGAAAAACTAGTGATGCTCACAGGCCTGACTCAGATACACGATGGTTAACATCATGAAAATATAAGCTTGCAGCGTCACCACCAGAATATGAAACACTGCCCAGCCAAAATGCAGCCCAACAAGCTGCCCATAACCGGTCAATGCAATAAGAATAAATAGAAGTTCGCCCGCATACATGTTACCGAACAACCGCAAGGACAGCGAGAGCGGCTTGGCCAGCAGGCCAACGATTTCCAGAACAAAATTAAACGCCATAATCAGCGGATAGAAAACCAGCGGAACGCCGAGATCTTTCGGATTCAGCGGTTGCATCGTGAGTTCACCTAAAAACCCGCCGATCCCTTTGACTTTCAAGCTGTAGAAAATGATCAGCGCAAAGACTGACAAAGACATTCCGAATGTGATGTTCGGATCGGTGGTGGGAACTATTTTCAGATACGGCACACCAAGCCACTTGGCTATTCCGGGCACCCAGTCAACCGGGATCAGATCCATCAGGTTCATCATGAATACCCACGACACAATGGTCAGGGCAAGCGGTGCAATCAGCGGGTTTTTACCGTGAAAAGTATCCCTGACGCTGTTGTCGACGAAGCCGATAATCAGCTCGACCATAGCCTGCAGTTTGCCGGGCCGCCCCGTCGTGGCTTTGACCGCAACGATGCGAAACAGTGTGCATAAAAATACGGCAAGGATGATGGAGAAAAACATCGAGTCGACGTTAATCGTCCAGAAATTCCCTGTGCATTCATTCCAGACCCAGCCTTCGTCAGTGCTGCACACCTGAAGATTCTTCAGATGGTGCTGGATGTATTCGCCCGAACTGTGTCCGCCTTCTGATGCCATGTTCTATGTTCTGTTTCTCGTTGCCGGGTCATCGCCGGCGTCATCGCTGTTGAACCAGGGGTAACCTGTACTCAACGCTATCCAGTAAGCAATGTAGGTTGCGGCATACGCAACCATGGTCGCAGTAAACTCAACTCGAAAAATCCTGATTGCTGCGATAAACAAAGCCACCGTCAGCAAAATCTTTACGGCCTCACCCACATAGGCAGCCATCATGAACCTGTCCGGCGACGCACTGGCGTCGACACGAAACATTTTCAGCGCCTGGTACAAACCGGCAACAATGCCGATTCCTCCACCTGCCGCAGCTGAAAAAGCCGAACCTGTGCCACCGAACCATCCGAAACAGACTGCAACCGCACTGGTAATCGCCACTTGCCACAGGGCAAGACGAAACGCAGCTTTTTGCATCAGTTGGGACGTGTCTGTCATGCCCATCTTTGCGGGCTTGGCTCAGGGTCAAAAAAAGCCACTTAACCGCTGCGGCTGCAGCCGTGGGTGGCGTCCGGCCGGCAGCCCCTGCCAGCAAACCCGCGCATTTTACGGAGTGAAGCCGGGGGGTTCAAGGGGCACAGACAATTAGCCAGCACAATCAGGTCACGAGGCCCTATTTGATGTGGCTCAGAATGCCCTCAAGCTCGTCGAGACTGTTGTAGGTCACAATGACCTTACCGTTACCCCTGCTGGCATGGAGGATAGTGACTCCCGCGCCCAGACGCTCGGTCAGATCGTCCTGAAGACGCCGAATATCGGGGTCCAGCGATTTTCCGGACTTGTTTTTACCCAACCCCTTGCCGGCCAGCATGCGCTTGACCAAACGCTCGGTTTCGCGCACGGAAATGCCCTTTTTGGCCACCAGGGCGGCCACTTCGGCCTGCATGCGGCCGTTTGAAATACTCAAAAGTGCCCGCGCATGGCCCATTTCAATCTCACCGGATTCCAGCAGCGCCGCCGCCTCGGGGCCCAGTTCAAGCAGTCTGAGTATATTGGTGACGGCGGCCCGGGAACGGCCGACAGCATCGGCAGCTTCCTGGTGGGTCACCTCAAATTCATCGACCAGCCGCCTTAAGGCTCGCGCTTCCTCAAGCGGCTTCAGGTCCTCACGCTGTATATTCTCGATCAGCGCAACCGCAATAGCCGCCGAATCAGGCATCTTGCGCACCACGGCCGGCACCTCATCCAGACCAGCCATCTGCGCCGCTCGCCAGCGCCTCTCGCCGGCAACTATTTCATACCGGGCGCCGCCGGCCGCGCTGCTCCCGGGCAGCGGCCTGACAACAATCGGCTGTATAATGCCCTGCGACTTGATCGATCGGGCGAGATCTTCCAGGGTCTCCTGCTTCATGTCCTGGCGCGGCTGATAGGCGCCGCGGCGGAGCAGATCAACAGCAATCAGACGCAGACCATCATCAGAATCCGCTGGCACAGGAGAATTCGTTAGCACAGGCGCCAGTGCGACATCACCCAGCAGGGATTCCAGTCCTCTGCCCAGACCCGTTCTCTTAACCGACATCAGCCGCCTCCCCTGAATTGAATCTGCCACAAAACGAGCTGCATTCTAGCCCGGATGGACGACGGAAGTCCCAGCCGGACGCTCGCGCGCGATCATCTCCCGGGCCAGCGCGAGATACTCCTGAGCTCCGCGGGAACTGCGGTCATGATGCAAAACCGGCACGCCAAAACTGGGCGCCTCGGCCAGGCGCACATTCCGGGGGATCACCGTATCGTAAACACGGTCCTTGAAATGCAGTGTCAGCTGGGCGGAAACTTCTTCCGCCAGCTTGTTTCGCGCATCGAACATCGTCCGCAGCATCCCCTCGACCCGAAGATTGTGATTCACGGAATTGCGAATCTGTTTGATCGTCTCCAGCAATGAAGACAACCCCTCGAGCGCATAATATTCACACTGTATCGGGATCAGCACGCCATCGGCTGCAGTCAGCGCGTTTAGCGTCAGCATGTTGATCGTCGGCGGACAGTCGATCAGCACGTAATCATAAAGCCCGCGCACGGGTGCCAGGCATTGTCTTAAACGCAACTCGCGACCGATCTCCTGGATCAACCGAACATCGGCCGCCGTGAGATCGGAATTGGCCGGCAGGAGCCAGAAATCTCCCGGATCCACGACCCGGATGGTGTCCTGAATCCGCGCTTCTTCGAGCAAGACATCACAGGCGCTCGCCTCGAGCGTCTTTTTATCAATGCCGCAACCGGTCGTCGCGTTACCCTGCGGGTCGAGATCGACCAACAGTACGCGACGTTCACAGACCGCAAGTGATGCGGCAAGATTGATACAGGTCGTCGTTTTGCCTACCCCGCCTTTCTGATTAGCCACCGCGATGACATGCCCGCCACTCATTGTTTAAGTGCGCTCCAGCACGACAATATGACGCTGGGCATCCAGCCCCGGTACTTCCACAGCGGTCAGCCCGGACACGTGCCAGCCGGACGGCAGATTTTTAATTTCATCGTCAGGCGACCGGCCTTTCATGGCGACCAGTCGTCCGCCGCTGGCCACGAGCCGTCCGCAGCTGCGGACGAATTGACCAATAGTGCTGAATGCACGGCATAAAACTGTATCGAACGAATCTGCCGGTTGATAATTCTCCACTCGAACTTGTTCAGCAAAGGCATTTTTCAGGGCGAGCTCGCCGATGACGTGTTGAACGAAACGAATTTTCTTGCCGCCGGAATCCAGCAGCGTAAATTGCCGCTGCGGATCGACCATCGCCAGCGGCAGACCCGGCAACCCTGCCCCGGTTCCTACATCAAGAATGGACACACCCTGCAGGAAGGGCCGAACGCAGATGGAATCGAGTACGTGCAAAGTCACCATTTCTTCCGGATCACGAATAGCCGTTAAATTGAAAACACGATTCCATTTATCAAGCAGCTGTATCAGACGCGCCAGAGCATGCACAAGGTCATCGTCAGCATTGACCTGCAGCGCCAACAGCCCTTCCCGCAACGGGTCTTCCAGAATAACTTGCGGCATCAATACCACGCATCCAAAAAGCAGGAGTCCCCAAAACGAAAGAAACCAGAGTATAGCCCGACCGGGTACCGGCACGGACCGATCCCGGCAGCAGCAGGTCAGGCCAGCCGGACGACGGTTCGACCGGTCACGCGGCCGTCGATATAGGCCTGGAAGCAGCCATCAAGATCATCAAGAGCAACTTCATGCGACGCGATCAGGTCAAGGTGGGCGGGCGCCAGGTCGCCGGCAATCCGGTTCCACACCTTGATGCGCAAATCCCTGGGCACCTCCACGGAATTGATGCCCAGAAGGCTGATACCCCTGAGAATAAACGGCATGACCGTCGTGTTCAGCTCAACACCGGCGACCAGACCGATGCTGGCAATATTGCCGTAAGGCTGGGTCGTGCGCGTCAGCCAGGCCAGTACGTCCCCGCCCAGATTATCCACCGCCCCCGCCCAGCGCGCTGTTTCAAGCGGGCGCGTTCCGAGCTCCTGTTCCGGCAGATTAATGATCTGAGCGGCTCCGAGATCGCTTAAATACTGGTCTGCAGTCGTTTTGCTCGTCATCGCCGAGACCTGGTAACCGCTTCTGCTCAGCATATCCACCGCAATGCTGCCAACGCCGCCCGTCGCGCCGGTCACGGCAATCGGGCCTTGTTCAGGTGCCTGACCGTTTGCTTCCATCCGGTGGATCGCCAGCGCCGCGGTAAATCCCGCCGTACCGATCGCCATCGCCGAACGCAGATCCATATTTTCAGGTAGCGGCGTGATCCAATCGCCGCAAACACGTGCAAATTCTGCAAACCCGCCATCGTGCGTTTCGCTTAAACCGCAACCGCAAACAATAACGGACTGACCTTCAGTGATCCGCGGGTCGTCCGAAGACACGACCGTGCCGGCAATATCCACGCCGCCAACCAGAGGTGATTTTCGAAGAATACGACCCGCCCCGGTCGCGGCAAGTGCGTCCTTGTAGTTGATGCTGGAATACGCACCACGAATAACGACATCGCCCTCGCACAAATCGTCAATGCGAATTGTTTCAAGGCCGGCAGAGACTCCGGATTTATCGGCGTGAACGCGATATGCCTTGAACGGCTCCATAAATACCTGACCGGTGGGGTCAATCCGTGTAAGTAGCGGTAAACAACCCGGGTTGAGCTGAATAGAACGTGGCGATGTCCGCTATATCCTCGGCGGACAGATTTGCGACAAGGCCGGACATGACGGGATCCGTGCGTTCACCGCCTTGATACTGCCCGATCGCCTCGACAAGATAATCTTTGTGCTGTCCGGCCAGCGTAGGCCAGTTGGGTGCCGGGCTGACGCCGGTCGCGCCGTGGCAGGAAGTACAAACTGCGACTTTTTCTTTACCGCGTGTGGACCCGTCGCCGGCATCTGTTTCAAGATCGCCTTGTGCTGCAAAAAAAGCTGCCAGATCACGGAAATCCTGTTCAGATAATGAAGCCGCTTGCGCGTGCATGGTCGAATGCGCGCGCATTTCATTCTTGTAGCCCTGCAGCGCAATGACGATATATTCTTCGTGCTGGCCGCCGAGCTTGGGAACCCGATAAGAAGGGTAAGCGTTGCGATACCCTGTAATGCCATGACAACCCAGACAGGTATTAGCCAGTATCGCGCCATTTCCCGCGTCACCGGCCGCCTGTGAGGCCGTCGCCATGAAACAGATCATCACGGCAAACATGCGGATGACCAGGGATGTGGGTATTTCTCGGATTACAGGCATTAGCGTCTCACTGTTCCCTTTGTGGGCATTAACAGGGTCGGCTATGTTAGTGGCACGACTGATGATTTTCTAGCCCGGATATTACCTCACCGGGTTTTACCGGTCTGAATTTACGTGGATTCCGGCCGAAACACTGATGGAGACAGGCATGACCAAAATTCGACGCTTTCTGCTTTGCGTGCTGATTATCGGCATCGCCCCGGCCGTCGCCGACAAAATACCAGGCACGATCACCGTGGGCGGTACCGGTCAGGTCAGCGCAGCGCCCGACCGGGCGCAGATACGTATGGCGATTGAAAGCCGCGGCGACGACCTGACGAAAACCAGGCAAATGGTCATAGATGTGACCAGGCGCTTTCTGGATTTCTGCACAGACCTTGGCCTGGAAGATAAACAGGTTAGAACCACGGGCCTGACTATTCGCCCGCAGTATGTCCGGATTCTGCCCACCAGTGCCACGCCCGGCGGACAAAAGTTCGACGGCTACGTTGTTCAGCGTCAGCTTGATGTCGAACTGAAAGATCTTGAGTTGATCGGTCGCCTGATGGAAGGCGCGGTTAACGTCGGCGTTAATGAAGTATACCCGCCGACCCTGAAAAGCAGTCGCCATGCTGAGCTGCGGCGCGAAGCGATGGCTGTCGCTGCCCGCGATGCCCGCGCCAACGCCGAGGCGCTGGCCGCAAGCATGGATGCGCAAGTCGGAACGGTGATCCAGTTAAGTTCGGGCGTGATATTACCGCCACGTCCGATGGGCGCGCGGACATCGTTCGCCATGGCCGAAGGCGTGTCGGTTGACGATGCTGCAGCGACTTACCGGACCGGCGAAATTTCGATCAGCGCGAATGTCACGGCGATCTTTGAATTAGTGGCCGAGTGACATCGGCAAAGAGACATCAAATTTATCGTGTTCAGATTTTTTCGGCGTGATGGCAGGCAACCTGCGAGCCGCCAAGCTGTTTCAGAACAGGCCGTTCACGGGCGCATAATTCCGTAGCGAAGGCGCAACGCGTGCGGAACGAACAACCGGAGGGCGGGGCCAGCGGCGATGGAACATCGCCTTCCAGCGGAACGTGCTGCTTCGCGCGCTCAACCGCCGGATCAGGAACCGGAACCGCATCGATCAGCGCCCGCGTGTACGGATGCCGTGGATTTTCATAGAGCTCATCCTGAGTGGCCAGCTCAACGACGCGCCCCAGGTACATGACCATTACCCGATGGCTGATCCGGCGGACGACTGCGAGGTCATGGGCAATAAAAATCAGCGACAGCTCAAATTCACTTTGTAGTTCGATCAGAAGCCGGATGATCTGGCCCTGCACCGAGACATCAAGAGCACTGACCGGTTCATCACAAATAATAACCCGCGGCTTTAAGATGAGCGCCCGCGCAATTCCAATTCGCTGGCACTGTCCGCCCGAGAATTGATGCGGATAACGATTGAGGTGCGCACGTTCCAGGCCCGTGAGACGCAAAATTTCAGCAACCTGCCCGGTAATTTGCTCAGCAGATAAATCCCGGCGAAAAGTTCTCAAAGGTTCCGCGACAATATCGCGCACGGTCATGCGCGGATTCAGCGATGCCAACGGATCCTGAAATATAATTTGCATATCACGCCGCGTATTTTTAAGGCGACCGGAGTCGAGTTCACCTAGATTCTGTCCAAGTAAACATACTTTGCCTTCCGCAGGCTCCACCAGTCTTAATACGGCCCGGGCCAGCGTCGACTTCCCGCAACCCGACTCGCCGACAACACCCAGTGTCTCGCCGCGACCCAGCGTCAGACTGACACCATCGACAGCACGAAGAGTCCGGTCTGGCTTCAGCCATTTTTCAGCCGGAATCTTGAACATCACTTTTAATTTATCAACGGACAGAACCGGTTCCGCTGACTCTGCTGCTACAGGCGACACCTCGCTGCTCTGATCAAGCCGGGGCACGGCTGCCAGCAGACTGCGCGTATAATCATCACTCGTTCGGTAAAATATTTCATCTGTGGTACCGAACTCGCGCACCTCGCCTTTTTGCATGACGAGTACGTGATCGCAAAGCCCCGCAACAACACCCAGATCGTGCGTGATCAGCAAAATCGCAGTATCAAAATTACTGCGCAATTCGCGCATCAATGCGAGTATTTGTGCCTGTACCGTGACATCCAGTGCCGTGGTGGGTTCGTCAGCGATCAGCAGCGACGGGCGGCACAGCAGCGCGGTCGCGATCATCACTCGCTGGCGCATGCCACCGGACAGCTCGTGCGGATACATTTTCAGTCGGCGAGCTGCATCAGAAATATGCACAGCATCGAGCATCTCACGACACCGATGCAGCGCATCACTGCGGCTCAGGCCTTCATGCAACCGCAGAACCTGCGACATTTGAGAACCAATCTTAAGATAAGGATTCAAAGACGTCATCGGATCCTGAAAAATCATACTCATGCGAACGCCGCGAATACGATTCATCCTGGCGTCAGGCAGGCCCAATATCTCCTCGCCTGCAAAAACCGCGCTGCCTGACGCACAACCATTGGCGGCCAGCAGCCCCATCAGTGCCAGAACAGTCTGGCTTTTACCTGAACCCGACTCGCCGACAATACCAAGCGTTTGACCGGCCCGTACTTCAAAATTTATGCCGGCAACCGCACGCACCATCCCGTCGGGCGTGGTGAAATTAACATGGAGATCACGAACTGCGAGCAGCGATGACATTTATTGGCCCCTGTCCCGCGGATCGAGCGCATCACGCAGGCCATCGCCAATGAAGTTAAAGCAGAACAGGGTCAGTGCCAGAAAAAGTGCCGGAAATATCAGCATCCAGGGCGCATTTTCCAGTTCCTGCGCGCCCTCGTTCACAAGTGCGCCCCAGGATGTCATCGGCTCTTGTACGCCCAGGCCAAGAAAACTCAGAAAAGATTCAACCAGAATGACCTGTGGAATTGTGAGCGTCACATAAACCACTACAACACCAAGAAGATTCGGCACGATATGACGACGAATAATCGTCAAAGTATTCACGCCTCCAACGCGTGCCGCATCAACGAACTCGGTTGTTTTAAGGCTCAACGTCTGACCTCTGACGATACGCGCCATATCCAGCCAGTTGATTGCCCCGATAGCAACGAATATCAGAAGAATATTTCTGCCGAAGAAAACCATCAGCAGTATGACGAGGAACATGAAAGGCAGCGCATACAGAATATCGACGATGCGCATCATGATCTGATCGACTCGTCCGCCCAGATAGCCGGATATCGCACCGTAGGTGACACCGATCAAAAGGCTCACCAGGGTCGCTACCACGCCCACCAGCAGAGAAATTCTCCCGCCATAAAGCGTGCGGACAAAAAGGTCGCGGCCCAGTGTGTCCGTGCCGAACAAATGCCCTGTTGATAGCGAAGGCGAAACCGAAACATTGTCCCAGTCCGTATCGTCAAATGAATATGGACTCAGTACGGGTGCCGCGATAACAAGGACGCCCATGACCAGCAGAATAATCAGCGAGACCATCGCCGCGCGATTGCGACGCAAAACAGCCCAGGCGTCGGACCAAAGACTGCGCGGCTCGACGTTACTTTCTACAGTGGCTTCAGATGATTGGCTGATCAAATTCGCTGACTCACAACGGGCAACTCAGTTTTTCATTCTTGGGTCGAGCCAGCCGTACAGCACATCGACAAGGAAATTAAAGCTGATGATCAGGACGCCATAGAAAACGACCACGCCCATGACCAGCGTGTAATCACGATTGAGCGCGCCCTGGACAAAATAACGACCCAGGCCTGGTACGCCGAAAATCTGTTCAATAACCACGGAACCCGTAATGATCGCCGCGCTGGCGGGACCCAGATAAGAAATGATCGGCAACAGCGCCGGTTTTAAAGCGTGTTGAACAATGATGGTCCGCATCGGCAGGCCCTGCGCTTTTGCGGTACGAATATAATTACTGCGCAGGACTTCAATCATACTGCCGCGGGTCAGCCGTGATATGTAGGCGATTTGCGGCAGGGCCAGCGCAATCACGGGAAGCACAAAATTTTTCCAGCCGCCGTCCCCGAGTCCACCGGCCGGCAGCCATTTTAAATAAACAGCAAAAAACAGAATCAACAATGGCGCCATGACGAAATTCGGAATGGAAATACCCATCATCGCCGTCGCCATCACCCCATAATCCGTAGCCGTGTTCTGTCGCAGGGCCGCGATGGTGCCGGCGCTAAGCCCGATCACCAACGCCAATAGCATAGCCAGCCCGCCGAGCTTCAGTGACACCGGAAAGCCGCTGCGGATCAGTTCAGTGACTGAAAAATCCTTGTACTGAAACGAAGGCCCGAAATCACCTTGCATGAGATTCAGAACATAGCGTCCGAACTGCTGATACAGCGGCTCATCAAGATGGTAGGCAGCACGCAGATTTGCTTCTATTTCAGGTGGGAGCTGTTTCTCGGTATCAAACGGACCACCGGGTGCAAGGCGGATCAGGCAAAAAGCGAGGGCGATAAGAATCAGCAGCGTTGGAATCGCCCCGAGAAATCGCTGGATTACCAAACGCAGCATCTGCCCCCCATCACTGCACCGGGCTGTGCAGCACGTTCAATGCTTCAGGATATAGAAATTTTTAGTGTAATGGTGATCCATAATATTTGGTACGGCACCAACAACCCACGGTTTTACGAGATGCTTGGACACATAGAAGTACACCGGAATGATCGGCATGTCTTCGAGCATCAACTGCTCGGCTTCCTGCATCAGGCCGGCCCGAACCGCGACCTCATCTTCAACGGCCGCCCGATCCAGTAATTCATCGTAACGATCACTGTAGTAGCCCGGATCATTCTGTGCATTTTTTGAATGCAGCAACTGGGCAAACGAATATGCGTCGTTATAATCACCAATCCAGCCCGACCGAAACACGCCGGGAACTTCTTTTCGCTGTCGCGTCATCAAAAAAACTTTCCATTCCTGGTTTGCAAGGCGGGTTTTGACACCGAGCACCTGCTTCCACATCGATGCCATGGCCAGAGCGACACGCTTGTGATTCTCACTGGTGTTGTAATGTATTTCAATTTCCAGTGGATTATCAGCCGAATAGCCGGCCTGAATGTACAAGCGCAGCGCTTCAGCATTGCGTTCGGACTGGGTCCACGCGGCCCAGTCGGGCCGGGTGCCTTCGTAATTATTTACGGGCGGGATCCAGCCATAGGCCGGTATCTCCCCGGCGCCGGAGACTTTTTCAGTGATGATTGTCCGGTCGATCGCCAGAGATAATGCTCGCCGAAGCGCCGGATTATCCCGGAACGGCGGCAGCGCGTTGTTGAAACCAAAATAGTAGCTGCCCAGATAAGGCGAAATAATCAGTTCGTCACCAAGATTTTGCCGGACCCAGGCCAGCTGCTTGTAAGGCAGATCCGTCGTATAGTCGAGCTCATCGGCACGATAGCGGCGTAGTTCGGCATCCTGATGTTCGATCGCGTAGTAAAAAACTTCATCAATGACCGTATCGTCGTTGGCCCAGTATTGATCGTTGCGAACCAGTTTGATATGAGACTGAACAACCCATTCATCGAGCTTGTATGCGCCGTTGCTGATCAGTTTGCCCGGGCGTGCAAACCGGGCGCCGTTACGTTCAACCGAGCTGCGATGCAGAGGATAGGTCGTGGAATGATTCAGCAATCCCAGGAGATAGGGTGTTGGCGCATTTAAACGAATAATCAGCGTGAAATCATCCGTAGCTTCAACGCCGAGATCTTCGATCGGCCGCCTGCCGGAAACAATTTCCTCGGCATTCTGAATCGGATACAGAATGCTCGAGTACAGGGACAAGGTCGCCGGATCCACGGTACGCCGCAGGCCGTAAACAAAGTCATGTGCCGTGACCGCATCACCATTGCTCCACCGCGCATCATGCCGCAAGTGAAACGTGTAAGTCAGGCCCTCATCACTGACCGTCCAGTTCTCCGCCATGCCCGGGATGATCGTCCCGTCGGGCGCTTCGCTCGTCAGACCTTCAAACAGGTCACGCAGGATGTTGGATGCCGGAACGCCTTCTGCGCGGTGAGGATCAAGCGTTTGTGGCTCAGCGCCGTTGCCTTTGTGAAGAATCTGCCGTGCGGCCCGCTCCGTGCCCGTACTGCCGCCGATGATTCTGTCCGCTGAAGAATTTGCCGTCTCGTCGGTCCCGCCACACGCTGTCAGAACCAGGATGACAGGGAGCCATAAAAAAACTTTTTTTATACAGCGACGCCGCAACATTCAGGCGGTTTTCAAGCGTTGTTTTTTCAGATATACGAGCAACAGCGACACGGCCACAGGCGTGACGCCGGAAATTCGCGCTGCCTGTCCGACTGTGACAGGCCGAATTTCCGTCAGCTTCTGACAAATTTCGTTCGACAACCCTCTCACGCCGGCATAGTCCATATCTTCAGGCAGAGATGTTTCAGAATGTCGTCGATGTTTCGCAATTTCTTTTTCCTGCCGCGCCAGATAACCCTGATAACGCGCCTGAATCTCGATCTGGGTATCGATTTGTTGCGTCAGTTCCGGTGTTTCATTGGCGTCAATCTCGCGAGGCCCGACTGCGTGCATCCCGGTCAATCCCGCATAACTGATCTCGGGTCTTTTGAGCAGATCAATAGCCCTGGTTTCACGTCGCAGTGGGCCATTTAGTATCTGCTCATCCTCCTCGGTTATTGCCTCCGGACGAATCAGCACCGATGACAACCGGGCGGTTTCATTTTCAAGCCTGTCGCGCTTGAGTTCGAAGGCCGTCCACCGCCGATCATTGACCAGACCCAGTTCACGGCCTTTCGGAGTTAATCGCAGATCAGCATTGTCCTCACGCAACAGCAGGCGATATTCCGCACGGCTGGTAAACATTCGGTAAGGCTCCGTAGTACCCCGTGTCACCAGGTCATCGACAAGCACGCCAAGATAAGCTTCATCGCGACCGGGTGACCAGGCAGGCTTATCGGCCACGGCCAGTGCCGCGTTAATGCCCGCCAGCAGGCCCTGCGCGCCGGCTTCTTCATAACCTGTTGTGCCGTTGATCTGACCGGCGAAATACAACCCTTTGATATAACGCGTTTCCAGTGTCAAACGTAAATCGCGCGGATCAAAATAATCGTATTCGATTGCGTAACCGGGTCTGATAATGCGGGCCGACTCGAAACCAGGCATCGTCGCAATAAAAGCGGCCTGAACATCGTAAGGCAGGCTCGTCGAAATGCCGTTAGGATACAGTTCAGTGGTATTCAATCCCTCGGGTTCGACAAATACCTGGTGCGAAGTTTTATCTGAAAACCGCACCACCTTGTCTTCAATCGACGGACAATATCGCGGCCCGACGCCATCAATCGCGCCCGTAAACATCGGCGAACGATGCAGCGCGGCGCGAATAATCTCATGGGTCGCCTCTGTCGTCTGCGTAATATGGCAGTCGACCTGTTGCGGATGCTCGGCGCGCCGGCCCATGAAAGAAAAAACCGGTGCCGGATGATCTCCGGGCTGTACCTGCATTTTTGAAAAGTTAACCGTTCGGCCATCAATTCGCGGTGGTGTACCGGTTTTCAGCCGGCCAGTTCGAAACGGCAATTCACGCAATCGTTCGGCCAGACCAATTGCCGCCGGATCACCCGCGCGTCCACCCGAATAATTTGATTCGCCGACATGAATTCGGCCCGCGAGAAACGTACCGACTGTCAGCACCACGGCCGGCGCACGAAAAGACAAGCCAAGCTGAGTGACCACGCCGACGATATGGTCTTGCTCGCCTTTTTCATTAAAAAGCAGGTTTTCGACACCCTGCTGAAACAGAGTCAGATTCGGCAATTCTTCGAGCAAACTTCGCACGGCGTGCTTGTAGAGTGATCGATCTGCCTGGGCACGGGTTGCACGAACCGCGGGGCCCTTACTCGCATTCAGTGTCCGGAAATGGATGCCGGCCCGGTCTATGGCCTGTGCCATGATCCCGCCGAGTGCATCAATTTCGCGGGTCAGGTGCCCCTTGCCGATTCCGCCGATGGCCGGATTACAGCTCATCTGGCCGATAGTCTCGATATTCTGGGTCAACAGCAGGGTTTTCGCGCCCATGCGTGCGGCTGCCGCAGCGGCTTCCGTGCCGGCGTGCCCGCCGCCAACAATGATGACATCAAAATTAGGGTCGTTAAGCATTGCTGCGTCCTGATAATGGGCGCTAATTCTAACCCTAACAACGGCGATGATTCCCTCTGTTTGACAAGGAATTTAACTTAATACAGAGAGTCGGCGATTCATTGCTGCGACCTGATTCACGGTCTGCGACGCGATGCTCTGGGATGATACTCGGGCCGCCCATAATGATGCGGCACAGCATTCTTCAGCGAGATGACAACATAAGCAAATGTTTTCCACGACCATACAAGAGATCAGGCAACCGCGGAAAGCGGATGCTGTTGATCACGAATCCGATCCAACGGGGCGGTTTGCGATCGCATTGTTTCTCTACGCAGTGTGGTGCGGACTTGCATGGCTGAGCAGTGCTCTGGGCGAAACCACGATAGATTCACACAACGCAATTATCATTCTTGCAGGTATTTCAGGCACGAATGCTTTGTTCTTCGGTATCTCGCGGGCAAGCCCGTTTCACCGGCCATCAGAAACCTCCGTCACCACCATGCAGTGTGTTTTCGGTATTGTCTGGGCAACCTTCTATACCTATCACAGTGTCGGTACAGGAGAGCTTGTGATGGGCATGTACATTACAACGATTCTGTTTGCGATATTCCAGGTTAATAACACCGTTCTTGCCAGTCTGACCGGTTTTGCTGTAATCAGTTTCGGCAGCATCACTTTCGCCAAAGGCCTGCTCATGCCTGAGCAAGTGACCTACTGGGCGGATACATTAAGCCTGCTGGCATTTCTGGCTGTAATGACCTGCGTCATCGTTTACGGACGGCATATCGCTTTGCTCAAGGAACGGCTCCAGGACCGAAATGATGAGTTGCGGTCTGCTATTCAGAAAATTTCACATGTGGCTGAACGCGATCACCTCACCAAGTCGTTCAATCGCCATTACATTATGGATTCGCTTGCGCGCGAAAAAGGCCGCACAGACCGATCGAACAATCCGTTTTCGATCTGCATTTTCGATCTCGACCATTTCAAGCTTTTGAATGACGATCACGGCCATCTGGCCGGAGACCGCATTCTGCGAGGCTTTGCAAAACGGGTTCGTGGCGAGCTGCGTACAATGGATGCGGTCAACCGCAGCGAACACCGGCGCTCATTCGGCCGTTTCGGCGGCGAAGAATTTATTGCCATCCTCCCCGCCACTAACCTCGAAGGCGCAGCTCGCGCTGCGGAACGGATTAGAAAATCAGTGCACGACCGTGTTTTTGACGACGCCTATAAAGTGACGGTTTCGGTTGGTGTTGCAGAATACAAGCGCGGAGAAACCGTCACGCAGCTTCTCAAGCGCGCTGATCAGGCGCTTTATCAAGCCAAAGATAATGGTCGTGACCGGGTCTGTGTCAGCGAACTGAAAAAATCCCGGACTAAAAAAGCGCGCGTCATGGATCTTCGCGCCCGTATTCAAAAATAGCCCGCACTTCTAATTGAATGAATCGATGTAGCGGGCAACCCCTGTCGCCCCTCGCATTTTCTCTTCGTTCAGAATCAGAACCATGAACGATTCATCGCCGATGTTTTTCCACTGGCATTTGAACCCGCGGGTCGATCCGGGGCGAAACCCGAATTGCGGATAATATCCGACGACGCCAATTACAATGATATAAGGGCATTGAAGAGCTTTTAATCTATTAATCCCTTCCCGAACCAGTTTTTTGCCGATGCCTTTTCGATGTTGATCCGGATCAACAGCCAAATGAACAAGCCCCATACCCGGAATATCACCCGCGTCTGTCGCCAGCACGGTTGGCGTAAACAGGACATGGCCAAAAACCTGGTTATTCCGGACAGCCACCAGCGACACGACATCATCCCGGTTACGCAGATCCGCAAAGGAATAAGAGCCGCCTGACCCGGCGAATGCCCGCTCGTTGATCCGAACAATGGCGGGTAAATCCTGACCCTCAATTTCCCTCCGAATAGTGACCACTTTGCTGTCAGACAGTTTTGCCTGCCGTCTCGCCGAGATCCCGCGCAAAGTGATTGTTTTCATCAACCAGGATAACAAGTGGTTTAATCGGCTCATTCGTGAGTTCGAACGCCATGATCACCACCTGCTCCCCTTCGCCGATCGTATGGGCCGCCGGTCCGTTCATGCAGATTTCACCGGCCCCGGGTTCACCGGGAATGACGTAGGTCTCAAGACGGGCGCCGGTTGTATTGCTTGCGACCAGCACCTTTTCATTGGGCCACAGGCCAACCCGCTCCATGAGCTCAACGTCAATCGTGATACTGCCCACATAAGCCGGATTCGCCTCTGTGACCCGTGCCATGTGAATTTTCGATCGAAGTACCCAGCGCAAAGCGGCGCCTCCCTGAGGGGGAAAGGGCGTGCATTATAGGTCTTGCCGGGGCACAAACAAAAACCCGGGCTGTAGCCACTGTCTTGCGGTATACCCGTAAAGGCCGGCGAATGTCATCTCAGCCTGATTTGGCCCGGCGATGAAGCCACCCTGTATCAATGCCAGTGTTGATGCTCTTCCGACCAGACCTTGGCCGGGCCTGACGACGGCTCCTGGGAACGAAAAGCCGAAACAACAGCAATCAGGCCACCTCCGATGATCAGGACAAACAGCACGGCCAGCAGTTTCTGAAAAACCGTCATGGACGTCTTCTTGTCGAGGCAGCAATTCTTATATTTTTTGCCACTTCCGCAAGGACAGGGGGCATTGCGGCCGATTTTCATCTGAATCCCCGATTCATAAAAAGGAGAGTACGAAAGAATATCCTGAGCATACAGACAAAAAGTAAGCAAAACCCCTTATTGCAGACATTCACGAATTCTCTTCGCTTTAAGGATTCCTTAAGATTTCATTGGCAGCATAGCCATATAGTTTGCCATAAGATTTGATTAATAATCAGGATACGGTAAATGCAGAAAATTATAATTATTGTGGCATTACTTACTGTAAGTAATGCTGCGAACTCGGCAACAATTTATCTTGATGAAACTGATTATCTGAATGCATTGGCCAGCTCTGGATACAGCACCATCTATGAAAGTATTGAAGACGATAATGCGTGGGTTCGCAGTCCAACATTGACATCATCTACGACCAGTCAGGGACTTGTCTGGGAATCAAATTCATTTAGTGGCGGCAAACGCAGATCAGGCGATCATAACGGTGACCGACGGCACTTTACTAATCTTTCCTTCCTGGCTGGAACACTCTGTCGATGCGAACGCCAGTGAGCGTCTCCGCATTAGCGTGAGCTTCAACATCAATGTTCTCGGATTATACGGATCAGCTCTGCAAACCCCTTTGGGGGGAGTGAAAATGCTGCACTAGCGGCGTTCTGTGCCATCCCTTGACTGAGCTCGCTGCGGGCCATAGGGTCGCATGAACAGGTGTTAACCGCGCAGGTGATGTATGCCCAAGGATCCGCCGAATCTCGAGCGCGCTATTTCTCAGTTTGATTCCATTCATCGGGAGGACCCGGAGATCGTCATTTGGAACGGGTCTGAGGTCCCTCGGGCATGTCTATACCATGAGCGTCTCAATCACTGGGTCGAGCACCTGGACCAAAACGCATCGGAGGCGTTGCGACTTGCCGCTCATTGTCAGCACCTCCGACGTTGGGCGATCCCCAGGGGGGGCTATCCTGAAGGCCTAAAGGGGTATAGGCGGTGGCGCAGCGAGCTCTCGGACTTTCACGTTCAGGAGGCGAGCTCGATTCTGATCGCGGTGGGTTACGACGACGCGATGATAAGTCGAGTGCGAGACTTTTTGACCAAACGAAATCTTAAGCGTGATCCTGAGATGCAACTGTTCGAAGATGCCATCTGCCTGGTCTTCTTTGAAACTGAGCTCACAGACTTTTCGGGGCAACAGAACAGAGACAAGTTGATCAGAATATTGAGGAAAGTCTGGAAGAAAATGTCCGAAAATGGTCGCAAAGTCGCTCAACAGATTGTGGAGCAGCTGCTGAAGGAGCTGCAGGAGCTTTTTGACGAGGCCGTTGGCAAAGTAAGATAGTGCCTCGGTGACGAGAGTAAGGAGCGAGCGGATGGACCAGAAAAATCAAGTCGAGTTGGAAGCGGCGGCTTTCCGCCGGTTGCTCGAGCACTTCGACGAACATACAGATGTGCAGAATATCGATCTCATGAACCTCGCTGGCTTCTGTCGGAACTGCCTGAGCAAATGGTATCTCGCCGCGGCGGAGGAGCGAGGTATCAATATCAATTACGAGGCGGCTCGCGAGCGAGTCTATGGCATTCCGTACTCGGAGTGGAAAGCAAAGTATCAGAAACCAGCGACCGGAGAATGAACTTGACCGAAATGTGCCGCAGCGAATGAATGGTCAACGGATTGTATGCAAACTACACCACAGCCGGTTGATATCAGGTTGGACCGTACCAGGCGGTTATTGAAGGTTACGTTCGATGACGGTAGCTTGTTTGAGCTACCGAGCGAATATCTTCGCGTTTACTCTCAATCCGCCGAGGTGAAGGGACATGGCTCCAACGAGGGTATTCTTCAAACGGGTAAGGAAAACGTCAAAATTATCGACGTGCAGTCAGTCGGACTCTACGCAGTTAAATTAATCTTCGACGATGGTCATAACACTGGACTTTATACGTGGCCGTTTTTATATGAACTGGGCCGGGACAAAGAGACCAAATGGCAGGCCTATCTGGCGCGCCTTAGCGCAACGGGCTACACACACCCAAGCCAGAGTTAATTAGCTGGCTGGATTTGAGGCGCACAAACCCGGAGACACCGGCGTACGTGAGGAGGAAAAAGACCTAAAACTCGCTTAATACATTCGGATCGCCATCTTATTCCTTCGATCGAACATTAGATTTAAGATATT
>PVMK01127365.1_pt1 | contig 40344 bp, 37 predicted proteins | sample 1853481 | NCBI WGS metagenome assembly PVMK01 (sample SAMN08533507, study PRJNA380276) | Marine sediment metagenome, whole genome shotgun sequencing project.
TTTGGACGAGGAAACCTTTCATATTTTTAAGAAAAGCTTCCAATATTTTGGAGAAGACTTTCGACTTATCATATTGTCGCCTCAATCCGGACAATCAATTATGGAAAGGGTTCACGCTCATAAGTTGGATCCTGATAAAGTAACTGTATCTTTTGTTGATACAAGTGGCCTAAGGGATCTTCTGACCATTGCGGATTTCGCCTATTGTACAGTTAGACCAGGAAAGAGTAGATCTTTTTGTTGTCCGGTGAAAAATGGAGAATATTGGGCCATGGGTTTACCAGTAGTAATCCCACACGGAATTGGGGATGATAGCGAAATAATAACCACCCGAAATGCTGGAGTAATACTAAGAAGCTTTAAAGAGGCCCATCTGTTGGATTGTTTTGATAGGCTTAAGGATATCCTTAAGGATCCAAAGCATAAAACCCGAATTAGGGAATTGGCCGAAAAATACCGCAGTAGGAAATATATTCAGCGAGCATATTCTCATTTTTTCAGGCTTTCAAACCAGTGATTATCCACCGAATGTACCAAAAAGTAAGGGCATGGTTAGGCAAACTTTATAATTTGCTGCGTTTTAGTAGCTACCGTTCAAAACCTGCAAAGGAGGTTTTTGAAGACATCTATTATAATAAAAAATGGAGTGGGAAGTCTCACTCAGGACCGGGATCTGATTTGGACCAAACCAGCCTGGTGCGTCAAGGGTTACAACAGGTGATCATTAATTATAATATTGAAAGCTTGTTGGATGTTCCATGCGGCGATTGGTTTTGGATGCAACATCTGGACCTGTCAGCTGTAAAATATACTGGTGGTGATATTGTGGAGAAGATCGTTCAAAATAACCAAAAATATGCCAGAGATAAAGTCAGCTTTCTATTTTTGGACCTGCTAGAGAGTCAGTTGCCTGCACATGACTTGGTTCTGTGTCGTGATTGTTTGGTCCATTTTTCATATCAGGACATTAAAAAGACGTTGGACAATTTGATTGATTCAGGCTGCAATTATTTGTTGACCACAACATTTCCCGGACGCCAGAATTATAATATTACAACTGGCAATTGGCGTCCGATAGACCTGCAAGGCCCCCCTTTTGAACTTCCAGGTCCTTTGATGATCTTTAACGAAGGTTGTATGGAAGGAAATGGGTCTTATAATGATAAATCTCTGGCTCTATGGGACCTTGGAGAATTGAAAAAACTACACAGCAAGAAACATGAATGATCAACGAAACTTAATATTGAACGAAGAACAGATACTGCAAAAGATCAAAAGAATGGCTTACCAGATCTGCGAACACAACCTCAAGGAAAAAAGTATGGTATTGGTGGGAATTTATCAGCAGGGTTATCATCTGGCTGCATTACTGGCCAAGGAATTGAAAGAGGTAGCACCCTTCGAGGTGATTCTTGCCAAACTGGAGCTGGATAAGGAAATGCCGTTGAACAGCGAGATCCTGCTGGACATTCCCAAAAATAAACTGGATCATAAAGCCATAGTACTGATCGATGATGTTTTGAATACAGGAAAAACCATGGCCTATAGTCTAAAACCGTTTCTTGACAGAAATCTCAAAAAACTTGAGACTGCAGTTTTGGTCAATCGCAGCCACAAACGATTCCCCATTTCAGCCAACTACCAGGGGATAGAACTGGCCACCACTTTAAGTGAACATATAGAAGTTGTCCTGGAAAAAGACAATAAATTTGCCGCTTTCAAATAGGGGTCTCCTTGCAGACTTTAAACCAAAATGCTTGAAATGTAAAATTTATTCTAAAATTAGTGATATTTTTTAGTAAATTTTTGTACTTGTAAATAGATTGGGGCAATTGTTGGATAACAAAGACACTCCTCCATGCATGAATTATCAACTGTACAGACCGATATAAAAAGGGAGGTCCAAGACCTGAAACAGGAACTAGCTTTCTTAAGGGAGAAGGACAGGAGGAATCAGTCTAAGATTGACTTGCTCACCCGAAAGCTCCGAAGTTTTGAATCGGCTCAAGAGGTGCTTAGCCAAAAAGAATTACCATACCGTAACCTGTTTGAGCACTCACTTATTGCAACAATCAGAACCAATGCGCAAACAGGTGAGATCTTGTATGCCAATCCAAAGGTTTGGGAAATACTTGGTATAGGCCCCAAACCTGGAATCAGCATCCTAAATTTCTATGCCAATGCGGAAGACCGGGCGAATTTCCTAAGGGATCTGAAGGAGAATGGCAAGATAAATGACAGGGAAATACAGATTAAGAAAGCCGATGGAGAGATCATTTGGACTTCCAATTCTGCGGTTTATTATCCTAAAGAAAACATTATTGAGGGAGTAATGATGGATATTTCCAGGATCAAGCACGGTCTGGTTGAGCTTCAAAAAGTAAACTATGAATTGGAAAATTTTGTTTACCATGCCTCGCATGATCTGCGTTCGCCCTTACGGTCAATTATGGGGCTTATTAATTTATTGCGCCTAGAAAAAACCGCGGCTGGCAAGGAAAACTGCCTTGAAATGATTGAAGGAAGTATTAGAAGGCTGGACAATCTGGTGATAGACCTGCTACAGATCTCCAAAGGTAGTAGGGCAAATAATCCATTGGAAGAGATATCTTTGGTAACAGAGGTGAATAACAGCATCACCAATTTCTATCATGCAGAAGATTCCGAAGATATTAGGTTTGTTACAAAGATTTATCAACCAGTTGATTTTACCTCAGACCTGACCCTGGTGCGGATCATTCTCAACAATCTTATTTCAAATGCCATTAAATACCGAAGTCCCCAGCGAGAGAAATCTCATATCATCGTGGAAGCGGTAATCAACGAAAATAATGCCATTGTAACGGTGGAAGATAATGGGGAAGGCATTCCGAAATCAAGATTATCAAGTATTTTTGACATGTTTTACAGGGCCACAGAAAATAAACAAGGTAGCGGATTAGGTTTATACATTGTAAAAAATGTAGTGGAAAAAACTAGGTGGCAAAATTAAAGTCGAATCCGAGGAGAATCAGGGCACCATATTCAAAGTAGAACTACCCAACCGGGCTTCATGATTCATTTCTTTAGGCCAAATTATTGATTTTATTTTATACTTTTGATGCCTAACAATACGCAAGTCGTTATGGCAAAGCATCAATCTGAAATCAAAAGAGTAACTACCCATCAACTACAGGCGATGAAGGACAGGGGGGAGAAGATCGCTATGCTCACAGCCTATGATTATTCAATGGCCCGAATCCTGGATGGGGCAGGAATTGATGTAATCCTGGTAGGAGACTCAGCATCTAATGTGATGGCCGGAAACGAAACTACCCTGCCTATTACTCTGGATCAAATGATATATCATGCAACCTCTGTGGTAAGGGCCATCACCCGGGCTTTTGTGGTGGTGGACATCCCTTTCGGTTCTTATCAAGGAAATTCCAATGAGGCACTAAGATCTGCTATACGCATAATGAAGGAAAGTGGCGCACATGGGGTGAAGGTTGAAGGCGGTAAGGAAATCAAAGAATCTGTGGAACGTATTCTGAGTGCCGGAGTCCCGGTAATGGGCCATCTTGGGCTTACACCACAGTCAATTTTCAAATTCGGTACTTACGCAGTCCGAGCTAAAGACCGGCAAGAAGCAGAAAAACTTCTGGAAGATGCCAGGACACTTGAACAATGCGGTTGTTTTGCTATTGTCTTGGAAAAGATCCCCGCTTTATTAGCCAAAAAGGTTGCAGAGGAAGTTTCCATACCCATTATTGGCATTGGCGCCGGTTCATACGTAGATGGACAAGTATTGGTTATCCATGACATGCTTGGTATAACCCAGGAGTTTCAGCCGAGGTTTCTAAGGCAATACGCCGATCTTGATGCGGTAATGAAAAATGCGTTTGATCAATACATAAATGATGTAAAGAGCAATGACTTTCCAAATAAGAAGGAAAGTTATTAACACCTGTTAATAGGCTGACTAATGAGGGTGTTTGAATGACAATTAATTCCTATCTTCGCCCTCGCATTATTCTTTATACACCTAAAATATAATTCCGATAATGAGTGAGAACATAATAACCATTGAAGATGGAAAGCTGGTAGTACCAAACCAGCCAACTGTTCCCTTTATTGAGGGAGATGGTACAGGTATTGATATATGGCCAGTCTCCAAATTGGTCATTGATGCTGCCATTGAGAAAGCATATGGTGGATTGAGAAAGATCCAGTGGAAAGAAGTACTTGCAGGAGAGAAGTCCTATAAAGATAATGGAAACTGGCTCCCAGATGAAACTTTGAGTGCTTTCAGGGAATATCTGGTGGGAATTAAAGGCCCGTTGACTACCCCGATCGGTGGGGGTATTCGATCATTGAACGTGGCTTTGAGACAAAAACTTGATTTGTTCGCATGTGTACGTCCAGTACGTTGGTTTAACGGAGTTCCTTCACCAGTAAAAGATCCAAGCACAACCGATATGGTAATTTATCGTGAAAATACCGAAGATATTTATGCCGGTATTGAATTTCAGGAAGGATCACCCGATGCTGATCGTTTTAGTGATTTATTAAGAGAGGCTTTTCCTGAGAGGTTTGACAAAATTAGATTTCCGGCATCTACAGGGTATGGTTTGAAACCAATTTCAAGGGAAGGTACAGAGCGCCTGGTAAAATCAGCAATTGATTTTGCCATTGACAAGAAACGGGAATCGGTTACCCTGGTACATAAGGGCAACATTATGAAATATACCGAAGGTGCTTTTATGGATTGGGGGTATGCCCTGTCGAAAAGGGAATACGGTGCCCATGATTATCAGGGCGGTCCGTGGCAGGTTATTGAGAAGAATGGACATCAGGTGGTGATCAAAGACGTGATTGCAGATGCCTTTTTACAACAAATCCTCACCCGCCCTAAAGAGTATTCCGTCATTGCCACTATGAATTTGAATGGTGATTACATTAGTGATGCATTAGCTGCAATAGTTGGTGGAATTGGGATTGCTCCGGGAGCAAATATTAACTATACTACCGGCCATGCAATTTTTGAAGCAACTCATGGTACGGCCCCAAAATACGCGGGTCAGGACAAAGTGAACCCGGGCTCTTTAATACTCTCTGGAGCCATGATGCTGGAACATTTGGGATGGGAAGAAGCTGCCGGACTCATTTACAAGGGTCTGGAAGGTGCCATCGCCCAAAAAAGGGTTACCTATGATTTTGAACGTTTGATGGATGGAGCTACTCTATTGAAATGTTCCGAATTCGGACAAGAAATTATCAATAATATGTAGTTGAGCTACTATCTGCTACTTTTTCCGCTCAACCTGGCGGCCTTTCCACAGGAAAGACTGAATCTTCACATATTCGAGCCTCGCTGAAATTTTGTAGTTTGTATTTATGAAAATTTTGACCACCACACAGATCAGGTCAGTAGACACCCATACTATTGCCAATGAACCAATACACTCCATTGATCTTATGGAAAGGGCCTCAATAGCGTTTGTTGAGGCTTATTTATGTATTCCGTTGGGTCAATCTCTGGTTACTGTGGTCTGTGGGCAAGGTAATAATGGAGGAGATGGATTGGCAATTGCCCGTTTATTGAAGCAAAGAAATTATCAGGTGGAGGTTTGGCTGGTAAAGTTGGGTCCCAGGTACTCTGTAGATAATAAGACAAATTTGAAGCGCTGGAAGGAGTTGGGAGGTGTGCTGGAAATTGAAGAATCGGGGCAATTGAAAGAGCTGGCGCCGAAGGGAGTGATCATCGATGCTTTATTTGGATCTGGAATCGGCCGTGAAGTCAGTGGCTTGGCTGCTGAGGTAATCAATATTATAAACAAAAGTAGTTGCATTGTGGTAGCGGTGGATATGCCATCCGGGTTGTTTGGCGAACAGGCTAACCCGCCAGGTGCAATTATGGAAGCAGATTATACGCTTAGTTTTCAGGTGCCAAAATTGGCATTTTTTCTTCCTCAAAATCAAAAATATGTAGGTGAGTGGCGCATCTTGGACATAGGATTGGACCAGCAATTCATCGGTAAGTTGCAGGTTGATCAATTTACAGTGGACCTCCCCCTAATCCAGGGTTTTCAGCGAGACCAACACAAATTTGCACATAAGGGAAACTTCGGCCACGCTCTATTAGTGGTGGGTGCAAAAGGTAAAATGGGAGCAGCGGTGCTGGCAGCAAAAGCAGCTCTTAGGGGAGGTCTGGGGTTGTTAACTATTCATTCCCCATCTTGTGGATACCAGATTATGCAAATTGCCGTTCCGGAAGCTATGTGTCAGTTGGATGCTGATGAAGAAAAATGTACCGAGGTGCCAGTATCCGATGCTATTACCACCATTGGAGTTGGTCCTGGCCTTGGCACCGCAAAGGAAACTGTCAAGGGCTTTAAGAAATTATTGGAAAATACCCATAACCCGATGGTTATTGACGCTGATGGGTTGAATATCATAAGCCAGTACCGCGAGTGTTTGCAATTGTTACCACAACAGTCCATACTAACTCCTCACCCAAAGGAATTTCAACGTCTGGCAGGTGAGGCGACGGATGATTATCACCGATTGCAACTTCAAGTGGAGTTTACCAAAAGGTATGAGGTTATCGTAATTTATAAAGGGGCCCATACAACGGTAGCTCTTCCAAATGGAAAACTATTTTTCAATACCACTGGAAATTCCGGGATGGCCACTGCCGGTAGCGGCGATGTTCTAACAGGTCTTATTACCGGATTGTTAACCAGAACCAAAGACCCGGTGCTAGCCGCGGTGGTGGGAGTATATCTTCACGGTTTGGCCGGTGACTTGGCAGCTAAGGCCAATTCAAAGCCAGCATTGACCGCAGGAGACATTATTCAGCAGATTGGGCCTGCAATAAGAATTTCTAACCTACAGCTGTAATATTTTTAGCAAGAAATCCGCGGTAACGAACAAACTTTGAGATTATTATTTATTATTTTTGTCTAGAGAGCTGTAAACATTAAAATCTCATTTTCGTTAAAATAAAAACAGAAATCTTCCTATAGATGGGATCTTTTTGATTTTAATTTAGTTATATTAAAGTATATGAGGAAACTCCTACTTTTATCTATCATATTACTTTTAACCGCCTCAATTGGATTTTCACAAGAATCCAAAGAAGGGAAGGGGTATGTAGGTGAAAACAATGAGCTGACCCAGAGGTCCTTAGATCTGGAACAGATTGTGGAGATTTATCCTAATCCCGCAATTGATTTCCTGAATATTGATATAAAAGGTGAAGGTCTGGTTCAGATCGAATTCGAGGTATATGATATTATAGGGAATTCCTTAAAGGTATATCCTGAAAAACTAAGCAGTAATAAATACCGTGTGCCGGTTGGTGACTTGCATTCTGGTTACTACATGCTTATTATTAGGGATCCTTATAGCCGCTACCGGCGAATCTTTAAATTCGGGAAACGGTAGTTCTTAAAATTCTGCATTCCCCGGTGTCCTGGGAAATGGTATTACATCACGGATATTGGTCATTCCGGTAACAAATTGAACCAGTCGTTCAAATCCCAAACCAAATCCACTGTGGGGTACACTCCCGAACCTGCGTAGGTCGAGATACCACCAAAGGTCTTTTTCGGGGATGTCCATTTCCTTCATTCGTGCCTCCAATTGATCCATACGCTCCTCTCTTTGTGAACCACCAATGACCTCTCCAATAATGGGAAACAATACATCCATGGCTGCAACGGTACGTCCATCGTCATTTGAACGCATATAAAACGCCTTTATATCTTTAGGGTAGTTATAAATGATCACCGGCTTTTTGAAACATTTCTCCACCAGATACCTTTCATGTTCCGATTGCAGATCAATTCCCCAACCATTAATAGGAAATTGGAACTTTCCCTTTTTATTGGGTTTGCTGTTTTTAAGGATCTCAATGGCCTCAGTGTAGTCGATACGTTCGAATTGATGATCACTTACAAGTTTTAGGCGTTCAATCAGGTTCAGTTCTTGTCGCTGAAGTTGCGGTTTTTGCTGCTCCTCCTTAACTCCTCGATCGTTAAGAAATTCAAGGTCGTCGGGGCTGTGTTTAAGTGCATAGTTTACCAGGTATTTTAGGAAGGCTTCTGCCAGGTCCATATTATCGTTCAAATCATAATAGGCCATTTCTGGTTCGATCATCCAGAATTCGGCCAAGTGTCTGGAGGTATTGGAGTTCTCTGCCCGGAAAGTTGGCCCAAATGTGTATACCAATCCCATGGACTGTGCAAATGCTTCCACCTCTAGTTGGCCAGAAACTGTCAGATTGGTTTCTTTACCAAAAAAATCCTTCGAATGGTCAATTTTACCCTTATCATTTAACGGGGGATTTAGCCCATCTAGAGTACTTACTCTAAACATTTCCCCAGCGCCTTCAGCATCGGATCCGGTGATTATGGGAGTATGTATATTAAAGAATCCCCGGTCGTTAAAGAACTGATGCGTGGCGAATATCATAGCATGCCTCAATCGAAACACCGCACCGAAGGTCTGGCTACGAGGCCTTAGGTGAGCAATTTCCCTGAGGAACTCCAAAGAGTGCTTCTTTGCCTGTAACGGGTAATTTTCAGGGTCTGCTTCACCATTTACCTCAATATTGGCGGCTTCTAATTCTACTTTTTGTCCTTTTCCCTGGGACGCTTTGATAGTCCCGGTTACCGATAGACTAGCACCACTGTTGATCTTTTTTAATAGCGATTCTCCCAGTTGTTCAGGATTTCCAACAACTTGGAGGTTTTGAATAGTGGACCCGTCATTCAGAGAAATAAATACCACATTTTTACTTTCTCTTTTATTTCTAACCCATCCCTGGACTGTAATTTGAGTATCAAGAATGGCGCCGGATACCAACTCGGAGATCCTGTACTTGGCAATAGATAACACCGTGAAATTTTGTTGAATTTTGCTTAAATACTTACTTTTCCTTACCAAAATAACCGACTCAAACTATATTGCACTTTATGCGCGCTGTTATCGTTGATAAGTGAGTGCAAAACAACTATAATTTCACTGTTTTAGCAAAGAAACAAAGAATTATAATAAATTTGTTTAAGTGTAACGGGACGTATTTATGCTGTTAGCTGCATGCAAAAACTTGGCTTAACACAAAGTTTAAATCAGAAGCTTTCTCCCCAACAAATCCAGTTCATTAAACTTCTGCAAATACCTACGGCGGAGTTGGATACCCGGATAGAAGAGGAGTTGGAGATAAACCCTGCTCTGGAGGAAGGAATGGAGGAGAAGGAGGATGAGATGGATAGTGTACCAGAGGAAGAACCGGCGTCTGATAAGGAAGAGGAAGTCAATGTAGAAGATTATCTGCAAGAGGACGATTTTAGGGGTTATAAAATGCATGGGGATGGGAATTATGTAGAGGATGATAAGGAAATGCCTATTCCTATGGCTACTACACTCAATGACCAACTGATGTCTCAACTTGGATTTATTGGTCTGGACGAACGGCAGACCATCATCGGAAAACAGCTTATCGGAAGTATTGAAGCAGATGGTTATATACGCCGGGAGCTGGAAGCCATTATTAATGACCTTGCATTCTCTCAAAATATCGAAGCAGAGTTGGAAGAATTGGAGGAGATTCTTCTCATAATTCAGACTTTTGACCCACCGGGGATTGCTGCCAGGAATCTTCAGGAGTGCCTGCTAATTCAGTTGGAAAGGAAGAAAGAGCATCCCAAAGAAGTACAGACAGCAATAAATATTCTTACTCGTTGTTTTAATGAATTTACCAAGAAACACTATCAAAAGATCATTAAAAAGCTGGACCTTGAATCGGAGGAGGAACTTAAGGATGCCATTCAATTGATCACCAAACTAAACCCCAAACCAGGGGGTGTTTCCAGTAGCCTGGTAAAGACGCAATACCGTATTCCCGACTTCATAATTGAAAATGAGGACGGCGTTTTAGTGGTGACATTAAATTCACGGAACGCCCCTGAACTTAGGATAAGCCGGTCTTATTCCGAAATGATGGACAGCTACAAAAAAAGTGATAAGAAGGATAAGAAATTAAAAGAGACCGTCACATTTGTTAAACAAAAACTAGATTCCGCAAAGTGGTTTATTGACGCAATTAAGCAAAGGCAGCAAACCCTTTTAAACACCATGACCGCCATTATGGAATATCAATACAATTTTTTCCTGGAAGGTGATGAAAGTAGTCTCCGTCCTATGATTTTGAAGGATATTGCAGAAAAAATCCATATGGACATCTCAACGGTATCCCGGGTAGCTAACAGCAAAAGTGTTCAAACAGAGTTTGGTGTTATCCCATTAAAGTATTTCTTCTCAGAAGGGATTTCCACCGAATCAGGGGAAGAAGTGAGCAGCCGGGAGGTAAAACATTTCCTTAAATCATTAATTGAAATGGAAGATAAGCGCAAGCCGCTTTCTGATGATAAACTTGAGAAACTTCTGAAGGAAAAGGGTTACATGATTGCTCGCAGGACGGTAGCAAAATACCGGGAACAATTGGCTATTCCAGTGGCTAGATTAAGGAAAGAGCTGTAGTGGTAGGGAAACTGGCCAGGCTTTTAACAATTATATTTCATCCTCTTTGGATACCCACCTATCTTTTTGCTATTATTTTTAGCTATAAGCCGGAACTGGCCGCACCAATTACCATAGAGATAATGCCCAGGATGCTGGCAGTAATTTTTGTCTTAACGGGTATCATTCCATTGGTAACCATGATGGTAATGCGATTGCCGTATTTCATAATGATCGCCCGGCTATGGGCCAGGCAGTTGAGCAATGGAGGTATCACCAAATCATCACTGCAGTTACGGCCTCAAATTGCCATGGTCCAAAGACAATCTCTGATAAGAAGTTTGGACCTGTATACGCGCTCTGAGCGAGTAATCCCTTTCTTTGTAATTACCGCTTTCTACATGGCCGTTTGCGTAATGATGAGCAGCCGGTTAGGATGGGGGGGGTTCTTTATTATGGTTATGCTCACCATCACTGTAACCAGCCTGATGGTGAGCATAATTACCCTTTATTGGAAGATAAGTGTGCACAGCGTTGCTGTCAGCAGCCTGGTGGGATTTCTACTGGCGGTTACATTATTAAGAGCAGAAACGGCCTTGTTATTCCCTTCGGCAGGTTGTATTACCATTGCCGGGGCAGTTATGTCTTCAAGATTATACTTAAATGTACATACACCATCGCAGGTAGCTTGGGGCTGTTTGACTGGCTTCTTAATCAGTTTTTTCGCAACATGGATGTACTTTTAGGATAATTATGAATTAGAAATCATAAATTGGCACTTGTCGCAAAGGGCAGTTTCATTGTCGCAACCTGAACTTACAGCATGAAATCTAAATCCATCAACTTTAATTATTTGAAGTATAGGCTTGATAATGGCGTGGCCACTATAACCCTGGATCGTCCGGAAGTCTATAACGCCTTTAATGACGGCCTAACCAATGAATTGCAAACCGCATTAAAATCTGTCAGGAAAGATCCAGAGGCAAGAGTAGTGGTTATCACCGGAGCCGGTAAAGCCTTTTGTTCAGGGCAGGATTTGAAAGATGCCTCTAACCACCCTAATCGAGTGTTTTCTGAATCCATTCACAAGCGGTACAATCCCTTGATCAAGGCTGTCCGTACCCTGCCAAAACCGGTAATTTGCCGTTTGAACGGCGTGGCAGCCGGAGCCGGTTGCAGCTTGGCGCTGGCTTGTGATCTAATATTGGCGGCAGAATCAGCCCAGCTCATTGAAGTATTTGTAAATATTGGACTTGTTCTGGATTCTGGTTCCAGTTATTTTCTTCCCAGAGCGGTAGGCTATGCCAGGGCCTTTGAACTTAGTACCATGGGGACCCGGTTATCAGCTGCTCAGGCCCTGGAATGGGGGATGATTAATGCTGTGGCTCCATTGGAGGAACTCGATGCACTAGTGCAAACTTATACAGAATACTTTGCCATAGCGCCGACCAAATCCATTGGATTGATCAAGAAGATGCTTAATAAGTCTCAGGGATCCACTTTGGATGAAATGCTTGAGTATGAAGCTTATTGTCAAGATATTGCGGGGGCCACTGAAGACCATCAGGAAGGAATCCGCGCATTTATGGAAAAGCGTCCGCCTGAATTTCAAGGAAAATAAACCAGGTCAAAAAATGCTAATGGCTAATCCCACCTGAGTTTGAAAGGCTTGAGTAGCTTCTGGCCCTCGTCCTTTCTCAAACATGTCGTTAAGCGCGTAATAGTAATACACAGAAATACCTGCATAACCCAGGCTCCCCTGTAAACCGTAACGAAAACGGTTGAGCTCAAAATTATCTTTGGTTTTTAATTTAAGATTTTCACCAAGCTTTTCATGTTTTATTTTGGTGTGACTGCTTATCAACATTCCCACTTTTCCTCCAACTGCCAATTTGAAGGTTTTCTTAAAATTGTCTTTATTGAAATGAAAGCGTAGTTCCAAGGGAACTTCAATATAGGTAGCAGCCAATTTGGTCTTTTTCACTTCACCAAATTCAATTACTTCCAAAGGCTCTAAACTTACCTTGCCGTTAAGATTGCGCACCAGGGTTACGTTGTTATCAAAACTGAACTTATCGGTACCAATCCCAAATCCGGGGTGTAAGCTAAAAGCGGATTTGCCTAAGCGAACCGAATACAGATATTGAGCATTGAAAGCCTTTGAACCCCAAAAACCAGTATCCATGCTGTCCGGACTATCGATCAAAAAGTTAAACCCTATCTCAATCCTGAGCGCACCTGGCAGGTCCGGAGTGGAGGCAGATTGAGCATATAAAGATGAACTATAAAGGAGTGCCAGAGCTGCAATAAGTAGCCTCATAGTGTTCCGAAAACATTTTAAAAAATTTACCGGGCAAAGATACTATTTTGTGTCCATTAGCAATGGATATATTTTATAAAGCTAATTTATTACTTAGATTTGCAGCCTTGATTAACATTTTTTAACTGTTGGAACCATCGGTTGCCGCTAAAGCACCCAGGACCCGTAGCATAACTGGATAGTGCACCTGACTACGAATCAGGAGGTTGGAAGTTCGAATCTTCTCGGGTTCACAAAGAATGGAAACTTGATATAATCCTGCAAATAATAAACTTGAGCCCGGTGGCGCAATAAATTATTTCTGTTTACATTCAACCAACTGTATGATACTCTATGCCGTTTCGACTAACAATCACTCCAAAGCTGTGACAATAAATAAGGTATTGCAAGCAGAGAAAATTGACATATTGAGGTGTGTTTCCCATTACGTGAAAGAGATTCTTGAAAACCTTAGCAGCATTTATACTTTTCACAGTTTACAGCATACCATTGAGGTGGTGGAGGCTTCAATGGAGATTGCTAAACATTGTAACCTTGGTTCAAATGAACTGGAACTATTAACTCAATCCGAAGTAAGAAACGGCCATTGGTGCTTTGAGAACTTGAATTTTCTAAGGCAGCATCAATACCATACAAAGTATGGAAAGAACGTCTTATCCAAACATAAACAGGCCAACTTAAGTAAGAGCGTCCAAAAACCAGAGTCCCTTAAGGCGTTATGAACTATCAATTGACTATAATAATCCCTGTTTATAACGAACAAGAGTCATTGAAAAGGTTATTTGAGGCCTTAAAGGAGTACTTGAGGTTCACTCCGGTAAAATCAAAGATCCTTTTTATTGATGACGGATCAACCGATGACAGCCCCAGAATTATTATGGAATTTTGTGATAAGAATAACCAATTTGAGAATGCCACACTGAGCTCAAATCAAGGTCTAAGTACAGCACTCAAAGCCGGTATTGATTTATGTAGAACAAAATATATGGGCTACATGGATGCAGATCTTCAAACTTCTCCCAAGGACTTTATGCTTTACTTTAGTCACCTTGATGAATACACTATGGTAAATGGCATTAGACTCGATCGGAAAGACAAGTTTATAAAGAAAATGTCCTCAAAGGTCGCGAATGGATTTCGAAGATTAATGATCAATGATGGCATTGTTGATACCTGTTGTCCTTTAAAAATCGTTGAAACCTCCTATGCGCAAAAAATTCCTTTCTTTAAGGGAATGCATAGATTCATGCCTGCCTTAATTCAACTACAAGGAGGTAAGGTTAAACAAGTTGAAGTCTCTCATTATCCAAGGATCACCGGTACCCCTAAATACCATTTATTCAATAGAGTTTTTGGGCCATTGCTGGATACTATGGTTTTTATGTGGATGAAAAGACGGTGGATTTCATATGAAATAAAAAAAATTGAGATTGAACCTGGGCGAAAATCAGAAACCACCCACTTAGAGACTACTCAGTTAAATGAATAGCTATCTGATCTATGCAGTAGGGTTTGCATCTCAAATTCTTTTCGCCGCTCGATTGATAGTTCAATGGGTCAAATCAGAAAAGGCCGGCAGAGTATTATCACCAACCTTGTTTTGGCAACTCAGTTTGATGGCTTCTTTATTGATGATGGTCTATGGTGTATTAAGAGAGGACTTCGTTATATTACTTGGGCAAGGGCTTTCCTATTTCGTTTATCTGCGGAATTTACAGTTCAAAAAGGCATTGACCCTTATACCCTTTTACATCAAGATAATATTAATATTGTTTCCCCTGCTGGCAGCTTTATTTTTGAGCCTTTCCAGTACACATAATCTATTGCAAATTTTGGAAAATCCTGATATTTCGCTTCAGCTATTAATATGGGGAAGTTTGGGGCAGGTAATTTTTGCATTCAGATTTGTATATCAATGGTATTATTCTGAACGAGCCAAAAAATCCATAATGCCACTTGGATTTTGGACAATTAGTGCAATTGGTTCTTTAATTATTATTAGTTATGCCTGGTTTCGCCTTGATCCAATATTATTTATGGGGCAGATATTTGGCATTATCATATATTCCCGAAATATATTTATCCATAATAAGTCTCACTCTATAAATGCAGCTAATTCAAACCAGGCTCCAAATAGAAGTTTCAGTTAAGAACTAACCTGCGAGCCATGAAACATGGTGTTTGGAACATTGAATGTTCTCGAAAAGTGCAATTTGGTTTTTTACTACTCATAGGATCGTTGTCGTTCTTTGTCAATATTGGTTCACTTGAACCCAGTATCATGGAGGCTAGAAATTTCATTACGGCCAGAGAGATGATAGAAAATGACACCTGGCTTCTACCTACCATGAATGGAGAGTACCGCCTGGCAAAGCCATCCTTGCCTACCTGGATCACAGCGTTAGCTAGTCTGATGGCAGGTGACATTCATAACGAAACCGCCTTAAGAATACCTTCGGCCATTATGGCTCTGCTCATGATATTTTTTGTTTATGGTCTTACAGGGGTCTTAACTAAAGACAAACTAATACCCTTTTTAGCCGCTGCTGTACTAGGTACCAGTTTCTATCTGATGTTCATGGCCCGGCAAGGTACCTGGGATATTTATTGTCATAGTTTTATGGTGGGGGCCATATGGGCGATGACCGCTGGATGGAAAAGGAAAGGTACCGCTTACGGTGAATTTACCTTGGCCGGAGTCCTGTTAGGACTTTCGTTTATGAGCAAAGGACCAGTGTCATTTTACGTTCTATTGTTGCCGTTTATGATTGCCTATATGGTTGCCTTTGGCACTAATGAAATAAGAAATAAATGGCGGGAGTTACTGACGACCCTGTTCATTTGCCTGGTTATTAGTACCTGGTGGCCAATTTATGTTTACTTCCACATTCCTGATGATCTTATTCAAAATATTAATACTGAAACCGGTTCTTGGAAAAACCGACATGTAAGACCCTTTTGGCATTACTGGAACTTTCCTGTTCAATCGGGAATTTGGACCATTTTTATCACGGCTGCATTAATAATGCCTTATGCCAAGGTTAGAATTAAACAGGTTAATGGAAACTATAAGTTTCTTATTTTCTGGGTATTATCAACTATTATTTTTCTTTCAATAATCCCTGAAAAAAAGGAAAGATATCTAATGCCGGGTTTAATTTCCCAAGCCGTACTGGTGGGTTTCTATTTAAAATATCTAATCAATAGTTTCAAGGACAATTTGCAATCAAAATCCGATAAGTTCATTTTGGTTTTTAACACTACTCTTCTAGCGATTATCTGCATTGGGACGCCATTAGCGCTTTACTTTTATGGATTCACCCGATCCCTTATTCCTGTACATATTTTTATCGGCTACACGTTGATAATGATATTTTTCAGTACTGTTTTCATAGCTCAGTTGTGGAAGAAACAGGTCATGAAAATACTGCTGGCGATATTCCTCCTTATGGGATTTCTAAGTGCAACATTGCCATATTTCTACAAGAAAATACTTTTCAAGGACTTAGGCAACAAACATTTATCCGAGCTGTCGAAAATGGAATCAATCCAGAATTTGACATTCTATAGTATAGGTAATATACGACCAGAAGAAATTTGGGATGTCAGAAAAATGGTAACCCCATTACAACACCAGCGTCAAATAGGCTCGCTCAATAAAGATTCACTGGTGTTGTTTCTAGCCGTTGATAAAGACAGCATTAACCACTCCACAATAGAGGGGAAGATATCCTATCAACATAACATTATTGGATATTTTGAGCATCCCTCAAACAGGGAAAACATTGTTTGGATGGTATCAATAGTGATTCCTGGTTTGGCCCCTATTCCAAAAGACGCTACTTTTAACATTGAATAAGGAACATTCAACGGATAGGATTCAATTATTCTTGACATAACCTTTGATCAAACTGTTTCTGTATTATTCCAGAATAAACCGCAGTACCATTTCTTAATCTTAAATTGCTTTACTGCCACGTTCCTCCGTTCTGATGCGAATACAATCTTCTAATTGGGTAATAAAGATCTTGCCGTCACCCAAAGTCCCTCCATTGGTTTTTGCTGCTTCAATTATGGTTTGACAGGTTATATCCACAAATTCATCATTAACGGCTATCTCCAGTCTTATCTTTGGCGTTAAATTAGGCACAACCCGTCTGCCGCGATAAATTTCCTCCCGTATTTGCTGACCATGACCAGAGACCCTGCTCACGGTAATCCTGGTAATATCAACATCTATCAAAGCCTCGCGGACCTGGTCAAGCTGACTTTCTCGTATAATTGCTGTTATCAGTTTCATACCATTTTAATTAGGATTAAGCATGCCGTATCCTCTTTCACCATGGTAAACATTATCCAGACCCCTCATTTCATTTTGCGCTGTGGGTCTTAATTCCATGGTTTTGTTTAAGATCCATAGTAAGATCAAAGTCATAATCGCCGCATAAAAAATGGCTATCAAGACGGCAATTATTTGAACACCCAATTGTTCCATCACACTCCAGCTGCCTCCTGCAGATACGGCAGCTTCTTCCATCCAGCTGTCGCGGATAAAAAAGGTCAACAAGATAGCGCCTAGGATACCTCCCATCCCATGGATCCCAAAAACATCCAAAGAGTCGTCATAACCCAATTTGTTCTTTAGGATTATGGCATAATAACATATCAGTGAGGCGGCTGCTCCCAATACCAGGGCTCCTGCCGGTTGAACCACGCCCGCAGCCGGGGTAATGGCCACCAAACCTGCCAAAATACCACTGACGAATCCCAATGCGGTGGCTTTTCCCTGGTGAATCCCTTCTATCACCATCCAGCTCAATGCTCCTGTGGCAGCAGCTACCTGGGTTACGGTCAAGGCCTGTGCTGTACTTAACCCACTGGTAATACTGCTTCCCGCATTAAATCCAAACCAACCGACCCAAAGTAAACCGGCACCTATCATGGTCATTACCAGATTGCTGGGTGACATATCGTCTGACGGGTATCCTCTTCTTGCTCCCAAATATATAGCTGCCACCAGGCCACTTACCCCGGCAGATATATGGACTACCGTACCCCCGGCAAAGTCAATCGCTCCTTTTGATCCCAGATTGTAAAGAAATCCATCTTCTGCCCAAACCCAGTGGCACAAAGGATTATATACCAATAAACCCCACAAGGCTATAAAAATACAGTATCCTTTAAAGTTGATACGTTCTGCAAAAGCTCCGGCGATAAGAGCAGGGGTAATAATGGCAAATTTACCTTGGAACATACTGAATACGTATTCCGGTACACCTCCACTCATAATGGTGGTGTCGATCCCGGACAATAAGACATAGTCGGGGTTCCAACCAAACCACCCGCCCAATATGTTATTGCCAAAACACATGGAATATCCGCAGATAACCCAGAGGACACTCATTATGCCCATGGCGGTGTAGCTATGCATCATGGTGCCCAACACATTTTTAGTGCGCACCAAACCGCCGTAAAACATGGCTAATCCCGGGATCATCAGCAACACTAGAGCGGTTGAAGTAAGCATCCAAGCAGTGGCACCACTGTCTAACTCCACACCGTCATCACCAAAGAGCAATGGTGTACTCGACAGCATGAAGATTGGCAACAAAAGCAATCCTTTTTTCATTTTGTATTTGATTTATTAATTCAGATTCAATAACAAGTGGGAATATCGAAAAAATTGGCAATAAATAACAGATTCATTGCAAAATCAACGGAAAATAAGTCTACTTCCCGAAAGGGATGACTGATGATACCTCAGTTTTTGAATGCCTTGTCCATAAATACATAACGTGCATCATTCAAGGCTTTTTCAGCCCTGCTTTCTACATCTATAATCATTATATTGGGCTCAGGGTCAATCGGTTTGGCAGCTGGCCAGTCCGGTAATTTTTCTCCATTGGGATTCCCTGATTTTATAAAGTTGGCGAAATAGTTATGCATGGTTTCTGATACCTTATAATCATCCTCGGTCCAGGCATAGGTATCCACCAAATGAAGATTACCCATACAGTATTCAATCTCCGAAGCATGGGCAGCACCCACAGGTTTTGGTTTTTCCGGAGTGCTTGAATCGGCTCTCACGGTGCCACCTGCCAATCCTGATACTAGGTTTTTTTCTGTCAAAGGTGGACGTACTTTGTTGTATAAATAGCGAAAGACTGGTTGGTTACTGTTCTTTCTATGCAGATCGAACCATTTCCAGGTGCTATAAACAATGAAACGATCTGAGGCCAAAGCAGTGGCAGAGTATTCAATTTCCTTTTCAGAGCCATGGGGATACAGTTCCAATACTTCATCATATTGCTGGGGATACTTTTCTTTTACTTTGTTGATATAGTTTTCTTCCGTGTATGATTGTCCCTGCATAAAAGCCTTGCCTGGAATCTCTGCAGAATTCCATCCTAATAAAAGTGGTACCTGTGCCTGCTCTTTACTATTAAATATTTCCGGAAGTGATTTAGCTAAAAAATAGCCATCAATGACGGTAGGGAAACGAAACCTTTTAGATTCATTGTAGATTTCATAAACATCCCTGCTGCTTAGCTTTCTCAGTTCCTCAATGGTTTGAAAACCTGCTTTTTCGACAAACTCCAATCCTATTTTTTCTGCTTTCTTTAAGAGGACTGGAGACGCACGGCTTATGGCTGCACCGCTTTCTCCAATAGCGCCTGCGATCAGGTCTCTGGATAACGGAGAGACCATTTGTAAACTTACAGCCATAGATCCTGCCGATTCGCCGGCGATGGTTACTTTACTGGGATTGCCCCCAAAGGCCGACACGTTTTTTTGTACCCATTGAAGTGCAGCATGCTGGTCCAGCAAACCATAATTCCCCGATGCCTTATAAGGTGCTTCAGCACTCAACTGGGGGTGTGCTAAAAAACCAAATACATTCAATCTGTAATTTGCCGAAACCACCACAATTCCTTTCTTAGCCATACTTTCCCCATCATAACGCCTTTCCGAAGCGTCTCCCGCTACATTGCCTCCGCCATAGAAGTACACCAGAACGGGTAAGTCCTTGGTATTTCGTAAAGCAGGTGTCCAGATATTGAGATACAAACAATCTTCACTAACACCGCGGGAACGGGATTTCATGTCCCCAAACACAATAGTCTGCATGGGTCGTGGGCCAAATGCTTTGGTTTCTTTTGTCCCATCCCAATGCTCCAACGGCTGGGGTTCTTTCCAACGTAATTCACCGACAGGTGGTTTTGCAAAAGGGACCCCTAAATAGGATTGGATGCCATCATGGGTATTATAATTTCCTTCAATGATGCCATGCTCTATGGTTGCCTGTACCGCAAATGCATCTTTATCCTGTCCAAATACCGTCAGGCTCATTACAAGTAATACTAACAGAGAAATCAATGGTGTTTTCATTTTGTACATGTTAAAACTTATGTAATCAATGGTAACTATAATACTTTATTTTTCAACGGGATTATGTTGTTATTTATATCTTTTAAAGATATTTTGTAAAACTTTCAAATCCAATATAGTCTAGAACCACTGAATCATGAAAACTATTAATATCAACCGTAGACACTTCTTAAAGGGTGCAACCGCCTCTCTTGCACTTACCGCTTTTGGAGCCCGGGGTATTGACCTCATCAACCCCATGGAGACAATACGAGTGGGGTTGATTGGTGCTGGCTGGTATGGAAAGAGTGATCTGTTTAGACTAATACAGGTAGCTCCGGTGGAAGTGGTGGCGCTTTGTGATGTTGACAAAAATATATTGTCGGAAGCCGGTAAGTTGGTAAGTCAACGTCAAAAATCCGGCCGTACACCTAGGCTGTATAATGATTATCAAAAGCTGCTTTCTGAAAATGAACTGGACATTGTATTGATTGGCACACCTGATCATTGGCATGCACTTCAAACCATCGATGCCGTAAAATCCGGAGCTCATGTATATGTCCAAAAACCAACCAGTGTCGACGTGTTAGAAGGTGAGGCAATGGTGGCGGCGGCCAGGAAGTACCAGAGAGTTGTTCAAGTGGGAACCCAACGTAAAAGCACCCCGCACCTCATTGAAGCTAAGAAAAATATTGTAGATGCTGGTTTACTAGGGAAAATTTCGCATGTGGAAATGTGTTGTTACTTTCATATGCGAAATGCCAGTAACCCTCCGCTGGAGCCAGTTCCTGATTTTCTTGACTATGAAATGTGGACGGGCCCTGCACCTCTAAGACCTTATGACGGACTTCCTCATATTCGCTGGTGGCGGGCCTTTATGGAATACGGAAACGGGATCATGGGTGATATGTGCGTGCACATGCTGGATACCGTACGATGGATGCTTGACCTTGGTTGGCCAACCAGAATCACTTCCACTGGAGGGATTTATGTACAGAAAGAGGCAAAGTCTAATATTTCAGATACTCAGTCTGCAATTTTTGAATTCGATGAGCTGAATTGTATTTGGCAGCACAGGACCTGGGGAACTCCCGCAGACCCCGATTATCCTTGGTCATTCATACTGTATGGTGAAAAGGGGACATTGAAAGGCAGCACCATGCAGTATGATTTTATACCCTACGGAGATGAAACCGCCAGTATTCATAAAGATGTGGTTTATGAGAGGGATCAGTATCCCGAGGATTTGACGGAAGATCATATTGAACTAAATGCGGCTCCTGCTACCAGATTGCATATGCTGGATTTTTTAAATGCTATCGACAATAATGTCAAACCAGTTGCTGACATTAGAGAGGGCCATATTTCAAGCGCTAGTTGCATATTGGCCAATATTTCCATGAAAACAGGCCGATCATTAAGTTATGATCCGGAGAAACGGATAATTGTTGGAGATGTTGAAGCTAGCAAACTACTCCAAAGAGCCTATCGCAGCCCTTGGGTACATCCTGATCCTGAAGGTATTTGATTTTAAATTTGCCTGTGGATATCTGGCAGACATAGTACGTCAACGGATGACTAAGGCGCTACATTTTATTTTACCTGGTAGGATGTTAACACAGTATCATCCGTACGATAATATACTTGCCCTGTAATATCATCTACAGCATAGATAGGCTCACGGTCCTTGCCAAGATCAATTCTTCCTTCCACTTTTCCGGTGGACTTGCTTACCTTAAGCAGTTCAATACTTTTGTCCTGCTTTGACATGATAAACATAAAATCTCTTCCAGATCGGGTAGCATTAAACCGTGCCTTGGCCTGTTTGAAAGCAGTTGCTGCATAACTAGACGCTTGTGCTCCTAGTTCTCCGTATGCGCTTCCAATTTGATTGACCAACTCGCCGGCAACGGCATCTTCTTGCCTCACTTCATCTTCTACCACAGCCATAACTCCGGAAGCATAGTAGGCGGAAGCTCCTATGTATGCACCCCTCACCGCTTCCGCATATAATAGAGCTCGCTTCCATCCTGGTTCCCGTGGTGCAGGATAGTACTCCTGAAACTTTAAGGTACCATCAAATCCAAACTTGGCTACATTTTGATCAGAGTGTATAAATATTCCATCATCCAATACTTCAAGATTTCTTGGCGATTCCCCTCCCAAAAATTTTAGTGCATAACCTGAGTGTTCGGATACAGATTCAGTTTTTTCATCCACAATCATCAACTTTTTTGACTTATAGTCAAATGCGTAGATTTTGCCATTATACTGACTGGTGAGTTGGGGTGTTGTTCGTATGCTTTGGCTCCACTTTAACTTGCCCGAAGTAGGATCTAAGATATTCATCGACTCTGAAGTGATGTATAGAATTCCACTTGAAAGTGGAACGATACCAATAACTTTCCCATCAATTTTCACCGGCTTTTCAAAGGTTAATAGACCTGATTTCTGATCTAAATAGTTCAGGAAATTTTTACTTGATGTTTGCGATACCAGTAGCATCTCGTCTCCAGCCTCCAGATAATCATATATGCCTCCTTTTATGGCAATTCCTCTGCCTTTCTTTCCCCACAAACCTTCCAGAGTATGGTAATCATAAAGATTGATTTTTGTTCTGTTGCCATCATTGGGCAGCACAAGTATACCATTATCCATGAATGCGACATGGCCTAACCGTCCTTTTACTTCCAGTGCTTCTTTCCAAACAAGGCTGCCATCATCAATATTATAGGCATTGTAGACATTGGTATAGTTAATGGAAGCTTCGCCACTTGAGTTAGTCATACTGGATTGGGATTCCTTCTGTGAACCAAGATAAAATACTTCACTTCCCTCAGGCCGGTAAAACCGCAAATCAATTTCCTTGTCTTTTGCAAAATTTTCGGCGGCTGATTTCAATAAGGCCCCCAATGCTCCAAGTTTTTCTACTTGGGCTGATTCTGCGGAATTCGCTTCTTTCCAGATTACATTTCCGGTGGAAGCGTCCAGCTTATAATTGTTAAAAAGTGTAACAATTAAGAGTTCGTTATTTCCCAATTCAATTGCTGCGACAATTCTTCCAAATTTTTCATTCAAAGTCCAAGAGATGCTGCCATCAGACATTTTTACTGATACCATAATCGATTTGCCGCCAACAGCTTTTCCGGCAACCAGGATGGCATCTGAGTTGTATAGCAAAAAATAATCTTCAATGGTGCTAATTCCAGCTCGCTTGGAATCAAAAACCAAATCACCAGTTAATTGATCAATCAATAAAATAATATTCCCCTTAGTGATGGTAAAGAATGGACTATTGGGAAGTTCCTTATATGTCGCACGATTCAATCCTGCTAGATCCATCTTACTCCAGATTATTGTCCCTGTTTCAGTATTTATACCTGATAACTGATTCCCGGAACTTACAATAAGGTTTCCAAGTGCTGTTATTTCCTGCCAGTAAATATCTGCTGATAATTCATTCTGCCACTTGACTTCTACCTGCGATAAAAGTGTAAGATTGGTGATTGATACCATCACAGTCACAGCAAGGTATCTTTGGTATCGAAAAACAGTTCTCATGATAAGTCTAAATAATTTTCAGAAAATTATTCAAACCAAATGTTACTATCAATTGAGAAAAGTGAATTTTCTTATCATGTAAGTATGTTTGGGAAATTATACAAAAGATGTTACTCCAGTACTGGAACAGATCGCCGGACCGCACGGGCCAGTATTACAGACAGGTAAAACGGTCCTAAAAAAGCCATGAATCCATGACTGAGTGATGCCCTATATTGCTTAGCTTTAGCGGTTATGAGAATATATTTTTTTTCACTGGTATTAGGAGTTACCCTATTTGTAAATGGTTGTTTTCTGAACAAACCAGAATCAGTTCAACATATTGTTAAGGATTTCAATCTAGGCTGGCAAGGTGAGGCTAAACATCAGGCTTTGTTCGTAAATATTGACCACAGCGAGTATGGTGGGCTGAAGATTATTGATGAGACGGTTTTTGCTATTGCCTGGGCCCAGGACTTCACAATTGCATTACAGCATCCTAATATTTCTGAGACCAGCACTCCAAATCAACAAGACACTATATTCTATATAATTGATATTAGTGAATACACCGAGCGCTTTTGGGGTCCAAAGGAAAATGTATACAGGATTAAAACCCGGGCTGGTTATCAGTAAAAGAAACAGGAAATGGGGTCTCGGAAATGGAAATAAAGAGTGTGGAAGAGCTGGTCATAATATTATGAATAAAGTAGCATTAATTACTGGTATCACCGGGCAGGATGGCGCCTACCTGGCAGAGTTCCTTTTAGGCAAAGGATATGTCGTCCATGGTATTAAAAGAAGAGCCTCCCAATTTAATACACAAAGAATTGATCATCTATATCAAGATCCACATGAAAAGGATTTGAAGTTTCACCTACACTACGGAGATGTGACTGATTCTGCAAATTTGATAAGGATCATACAGGAAATACAGCCGCTTGAGATATACAACCTAGCTGCCATGAGCCATGTGAAGGTCAGTTTTGATATGCCAGAGTATACTGCCAATACTGATGGTCTTGGTGCACTAAGAATATTAGAAGCTATCAGACTATTGGATTTAGGGGACAAAACAAAATATTATCAGTCATCTACATCTGAATTATTTGGTAAGGCCCGGGAAATCCCGCAAACTGAACGCACTCCATTTTATCCCAGAAGCCCGTATGGAGTGGCAAAATTATATGCCCATTGGATAACTGTAAATTATAGAGAAGCTTATGGCCTGTACGCTTGTAATGGTATTTTGTTTAATCATGAAAGCCCGGTAAGAGGAGAGACCTTTGTTACAAGAAAGATTACCAGAGCGGCGGTGCGAATAGCTCTGGGAATGCAAAGTAAGCTATTTATTGGAAATTTAGATGTAAAGCGAGATTGGGGCCATGCCAGGGATTTTGTGGAAGCAATGTGGCTGATTCTACAGCAGCATGAACCGGAAGATTTTGTAATAGCCACTGGTGTCAGCACTTCAATCCGTGATTTCATTAAAATGGCATTTGAGGAATTGGGTATTATTGTTGAATTCAAGGGGGAGTCTACCAAAGAAGTTGGAATTGTAGCTAATTGTCAGAATAGTCATTATTTCCTACCCAAAGGTAAAGAATTAGTGAGTGTTGATCCAAATTATTTTCGCCCAATTGAGATAGAAGAATTGGTAGGCGATGCTTCAAAAGCTAAAAGTAAGCTTGGATGGAGACCAAAATACCACTTAAAGTCTCTAATTAAGGAGATGATAACCACTGATTTAGCGCTTGCAATGCAAGAACTTGAGTTAGCAAAATCAAGTAAGTGAAAAGAGGCGCCAAAATATACATAGCTGGTCATACCGGATTAGTGGGAAGCTCACTGACCAGGAAATTAAAGGCACTCCGGTATAAAAATCTGGTAACAAGGACCCATTCCCAGTTGGACTTAAGCAGTCAAAGCAGTGTAGACCGGTTTTTTCAAAAAGAAAAGCCGGAATATGTATTTTTAGCTGCAGCGAAAGTTGGAGGTATCCTGGCCAACAATAAATACAGGGTGACATTTCTTCTGGACAATCTAAAAATCCAAAATAACGTAATATCCTCCGCGTATAGGAATAATGTAAAGAAGCTATTATTCCTTGGAAGCAGTTGCATATATCCTAAGAACAGCCCACAGCCTATAAAAGAATCCTATTTGTTAACAGGCCCTCTGGAATACACCAACGAACCCTATGCTATCGCAAAGATAGCAGGTTTGAAACTGTGTGAAAGTTATAACCTTCAATATGGAACGAATTTCATCACGGTAATGCCAACGAATCTTTATGGCCCTGGGGACAGTTACGAGTTACACAGGTCTCATGTGCTACCTGCATTAATAAAAAAATACATCATTGCTAAATTACTTTCAGAAAATAGAACCCAAAGGGCCATGCAGGAAGCTGGTGTTTCTGACCAAAAGGCATTCAAACAATTTTTAAGGGACCATCAAATCTCTAAGGAGTACATTACCGTTTGGGGTACTGGAAATCCACGGAGGGAGTTTTTACACTGTGATGATTTGGCTGAAGCATGCTTATTTATAATGAATAATTTGAACTTCAGCGATTTTGTAAAACACCACCAGGAAATCAGAAATACTCATCTCAATGTCGGTTATGGCACTGATATATCAATCAGTGAGTTGGCGCAAATCATTAAAGACATTGTTGGATTCAATGGTGCCATCAGGTTTGACACCAGCAAACCTGATGGCACCTACCGGAAATTGCTCGACTCTAGTAAATTGAAAAAGCTAGGGTGGAAACCCCAGATAGAGTTAAAGGAAGGAATCCGCCGCATAATTACCGAAGAATTTTCACTTTAGAATCAATCCTTCAGTCCTCCAATCCATCAATCAGTCCCTCAGTCCCTCAATCAGTCCCTCAATCCCTCAATCAGTCCCTCAGTCCCTCAATCAGTCCCTCAGTCCTTCAATCAGTCCATCAGTCCTCCAGTCCATCAATCCTTCACTCATTCCCTCATTTCAGCCATCGGTCAAACCAATCGAAGGCATCTTTCTGCATCTCAGTATCGAACTTGTGATCACCAGAGTAAAACCGTCCACTATACATGTCCCCAGCACCTGCCTTATCAAAAACCGCGGCTAATATTTCATCAGCTTTTTTCATTTCAGGTAGTGTATATAATCCATCTTCATTATTACTCATCACCATAGTAGGGAGCGGTACCCGTAGTCCCAGTATTTCTGGAAAATCGAGATATTTTGGCAACAATGGTGCATAGGTCATCCAGGTGTGTGTATAGCTCTTGTTTAGCAAAAAGTCCTTCCAGGTAGTCATAAAACCTACGCTAATGGCGCATTTAATCCTTGGATCCAGGCCACCTAAATAATCCGTGCGCAACCCTCCACCTGAGAGTCCGCAGCAACCCACATTATCTGCTTTTACATCCGATCGGGAACATAAAATATCCAGGGCCACCTGATCTTCAGCTAAAGTTACTCCTGGCCAGGTGGTTCCCCCACAGAATAACGATTTAGCCATGATATGCTCATGCTCTGTTGCCCATTGGTTATAGGTATTGATGTTTTCAGGGTCTTCCGGATTTTCATCACTTTTATCGTCTACTTTACAATCTCCCGAACTGATACCTAATATATCCTGGTAAAGCACTCTTCGCGATCCGAAGGTGAATGTATCGTGTACCAGCACTACATAACCTTGCTTGGCCAGTTCATTAGCCCAGGCTATACCAGTATAGGATTGCTCCTGATGCGCGATTATAGTTGGGTGTACCTGATCTGAAGTGCGGGTAATTTTGCGTTTTCCAAAGTATTTATTGCCTCCATGGTCGTGAAGCCCCAGAACTCCCGGTAGTGGCTCGGTTGCCCCTGCTGGTTTTAACAAGATTGCTTCTGTGGGTCGTCCGTACGGTAGTTGCCATTCCATTTCTTCAATAGCCAAGCCATCATATTCGTACTCTGATTTAATAGTTACCTTTGGTTTCACACCATCAATTTTAGGTGCGGATACTAGCTCTATGGCTTTTTCTTTAGCTTTTTCTCGCCAACCTTTTAAGTCGGTCCATTTGGTGTTTCTAAAAGAAAGTTCCGGAGGGTCATTTAAGTTACTTGCTGCCCAAGGGCCGTAGGAGCCTATCACGCTTTGATCCTTTTTCATAAATGGATGTTGTATTGATTTAAATGTTTTATTTGAATGGTTTATTGCATTATCAAGTACGGGAGGAATGAAAGGCATACTACTAATTGCCGCTGCGGATTTCAGAAAATGCCTTCTGGATTTCTTTGTTTTCTTCATGGTTCTGTATTTGCATCAGGGAATATACACATCGGGATTGATTGTTCGTAATTATGTACAATCACTATTGAAAGCTCTCAATATTAGTACAATAGTTGGTAATAGCTAAAAATATCACACCAGTTAGAAAAATAACAAACTTAACAAAGTAATATTTTTGGAATTTACTATTTTGTTGTATAATTTAGCTACGCTTGCATTATTTTTGATTCATTTATGATTTCAATCGTTTTCGGCGATTGGAGGAACTATTAAATGAATAGTGCAAGTCTACATAGGTAAATGCGTGTAGATTACTTGGATAGTTCAATTTTTTATTGTGAACCTCGAATTATATTCCAGATTAAATTATTTTAATTATTTGCATTGATTTTTGTACTTTTTTTATATCTTGGGAACCCTCTTTATGTTGAGGACGTTAGTTAGATACAATTACCATAGAAATGTTTACCAGCTATAAACAGATATCTAGAGAAATTGGCTACGTGGGTTATTCACCTTTTCCTTCAATGGAAGAGATGAACGAGTTACTGAATAACTTATCTTCGAATCCCACTATTTCCGATTTCAAAAAGGCCCTGAGCTTATACCGTTTTACTCCTGAGGCCAAAACCCCTGAAGAAGAAAAAGTGATACATATGCTTCAATTGGGTTTATCAATTGCAAAAAGGAATCTTTTCCTGGCCCAGCCTGAACAATCCTTCGTCAAGGTTGCTTTCAACCATATATTAAACCTAATACCTAGTTTAACTCTCTTTTATCTATTGAGAATTACCTTTAATAGCACTGATCAGTTTTTCCAATTTTAATATGAGGCTATTTTTTCCTATCTCAACTTTCTGACTTTTTCCAGTAACAATCTGAGACTGGTCTTTACTATTTCACCCATATTTGTGCATCGTAAAAATCGTTTATCATTATAATAATCGGCCATCTCTGTTTTCAGGGTATTAATATGGATGGCTTTAGACAAAGTATCTCTGGTCATTGAGTCGATCAGGTCCTTTAAGCGGTATCTGGAAGATTTGATTCGGGATGCTATCAACGATTGTTCTTCTCTCTGGTATTGCTTTACTGTTTCCGGGGTCATTAATTTAATACCCAATTCAATGATGGGGTTGTTCTGTATGAAGTACTGGGGCATGTAAACTGCTCGTCTGCCTTCAAAAGATTGCTGGTCAAAATCAATGGCTCTTATACGGTAGTGGGTTTCTTCAAAGTCAGGAGTAATGTCAACGACAAAGTTATTCGAGTGCATATCGCCCAGTAGTCTTACAAAGGTCCGCTCATTAAACTTAACGAATTCTTTTGCCAGACGTATCTCATTGAAATCAGGCCCATGCATATGATATTCTATGAACTGGTCGCCTGGTATTCCGGGAATATGTTCTTCTATTAGTGTTTTGGCAGACACCAGATAGTTAATGCGGTTGGGTGACAATATGTGTTCCAATTCCAATCCATAAATTCGGTTGGCATCCGCATGTTTGAGATAAAAATAGTCAAAATTATCATTGATACGGTTCACGATACGAATGCGAAACGGCTTGGTATTTCCATAAATACAGATATCAATTCTATCTACAAACAGATGCTCAATAAGTGAGACGTCACCATCCGCTTTTAATATGGAATAAACTTCCTTTAGGGCCTGATGGATCTGCAGACTTTCGGACCCCTGATAGAGAACAGTTTCCCATAGAGAATCCTTCCCATACTTATCGTATAAGGCAAAACTGTTTTCGTAACGAGCCAGATCATCATAGGTGATTGGGATGTGTTTTTCACGTTCTTGATTACGTAGATATTCTCGTAAAAAAACACTTATTGAATAGGGGATTTTCTTTTTATGGATTAATGCCATACTCGAAACTTATTGCTAAATATAGCAAATACTACCGCTCTTAAAGAGTAAAATGGAAGAGAGGAATTTATTGGGAATTGCTTTTCAAGGCAATTTTTTGACGGATGTATTCCACTGCCTGGTTAATAGTGGCCAGGCTTTCAGCGTCATTATCGGGTATTCTAAGATCGAATGCCTGCTCAAACTCCATTATTAGTTCGGCATAATCCAGGGAATCAATGCCAAGGTCTTTAATAAAGTTGGCATCTGTGGTTACTTCAGTTTCGGCCAAACCTAGTTTATCAACTAAAATATTTGTAATAGTCTGGTGTATCTTCTCCATCAATTATTGGATTATTGGTACAAAACTAGTCAATTTTCAGTGAATTTAAACAACCGGGATCTTTTCTAGTTCTTGGTCTTCGAATCGCAGGGAGAACTCCGTTCCTTCATCCACATTGGATACTACTTGGATAGCTCCTTTATGTTGTCTCATAATTTGCTTCGACAAACTGAGCCCTATACCACTACCATTCTTTTTGGTAGTAAAAAATGGAATAAATATCTTCCCCAGGGCTTCTTCATCAATGCCCGCACCATTGTCCTGGATACGAATAGTGACGTTGTTCTTGTTGTCTCGACTAGCAGATAGTTTTATCTGCTTCCGGGGCTCTTCCTCAAAGGCTTGAATAGCGTTTTTAACTATATTGATCATTACCTGTTCGATAAGTCCTGGATCCACCTTCAATATCAATTCATCAGGTTTAATAGAGGTGATTACATTAATATTATCTTGATCCAGGTCGTGTTTAAGTAGCGTGATTACACGTTGGAAGATTTCTTTAACCTTTATTTCCTTTATCTGAGGAATAGGTATACGGGTCAGGTTTCTGAAATCGCTAACAAATCGGATCAGTCCTTCGCTACGGCGTTGTATAGTCTTAATAGCTATATGAATATCATCAAGATCGTCCTTGTCAATTTCATAGCGATCCTTTTTCATTTCAATATTGCTGCTAATGTTGCCGTCAACGGTAGCGGCCAATGAAGAGATGGGTGTAACAGAGTTCATAATTTCATGGGTGAGCACCCGGATTAAATTCTGCCACGCTTCCATTTCTTTTTCTTCAAGTTCACTCTGAATGTTTTGTAGAGTGATTAATTTGAAAGGTTCTCCTTTTAAAGTTAATTCAATTGCATAAATAGAGAGTTGATAAGTATAACCCTCATGTTGTATCTTGATCAGGTCCTGTCCACCGGTTTTGAGATTCTTTAAGCTTTTTACCAGTGGCTCGCTTAGCTTTGTTATTCCCGAAATGTTTTTCAGCTGGCTTACCTTAAGTAGATTTTTGGCAGTGGTATTGATGATCTGAATGTCACCCTTTCGATCAAAGGTTATTAGCCCAATTCCCAGGTGCTGTACAATGGTTTTCAGGTATTGTGATTGTGCATCTTTCTCAGTGACTACCTGATTCTTCGATGGCTCTTGCACTATCAATTCGTTATTAATATCTAGAAATCTCAACAAGCTGACTAACTGAAAGATAATCAACGCAGTGATTAATAATGTGGACAGTTGAAATAAACTGTCCTGGATGAAGTCTGCCAAAAGAAATGTACTAAAAGAGATGGCAGCAATCCTTAATAAAAGATTAAATTTAAATTTATTATAGCCCATGTTTTTCCAGTCTTCTATAAAGACTGGCTCTGGTTAGACCAAGCTCCTTGGCTGCTTTTGAAATATTACCTGAGCTTTTTTGTATGGCCTTTTGTATTAAAGTTTTTTCCACTTCCTCCAGATTGTAAGAATCCATAGCTGCCGTATTATCATCACTTTGGGAGTTCAGGAAGAAAAAATCATCAGGAGTTAGCATATCCGACTCACTCATAATGATGGCACGCTCAATGCCATGCTGCAATTCCCGTACATTTCCTGGCCAGGCGTATTCCTGTAATCTTTTTATGGTGCTTGAAGTTAATTTTGCTTTTGGCTTTCGATATTTGGTGCTGTATATTTTTAAAAAATGTTCTCCAAGCAGGGGAATATCTTCAATCCGTTCTCTCAAAGATGGAAGATATAATTCCACCGTGTTGATCCGGTAAAGAAGATCCTGACGGAAACTATGTTCTTTTACCATATTATAGAGTGGCATATTAGTAGCACAAATTAATCTGATATCGATCGACCGTTGGGTATTGGAGCCAATTCTGGTTATTTGACGGTTTTGAAGAACTGTAAGCAGTTTAGATTGTAAGGGGTGACTTAAATTCCCAATCTCATCAAGGAAAAGAGTGCCGGTATTGGCCAATTCAAATCGACCAACGCGGTCTTCACGAGCATCTGTAAATGCCCCTTTCTTATGACCAAATAATTCGCTTTCAAAAAGAGTTTCCGTGATTGCTCCCATATCTACTCCGATAAACACGCTGTCTTGTCGATTGGAGCGCTGATGTATTGCATGGGCTACCAATTCCTTTCCAGTACCGTTTTCACCAAGTATTAGAATATTGGCATCAGTTTGTGCCACTTTATCGATAATGGAAAAAACGTTTCGCATTGCTGTGCTCTCCCCAATCATTTCTTTGAATGGCTGGTTCATTCCTTCCACTAGTTGCTTTTTCTCTTGTTTTAACTTGTCCACCTCCCTATAGGAGTTCTTTAACCTTAAGGCCGCTGATATGGTAGCGATGAGTTTTTCATTTTGCCACGGCTTGAGGACAAAATCTGTAGCTCCCTGTTTTAATGCTTTTACCGCCATTTCCACGTCCCCAAAGGCAGTGACCAGGATTACCACCGCACTGGGGTCTTTTTCTCGTATTTGGCTAAGCCAGTAAAACCCCTCTTTGCCACTGGTGATGTCCTTACTGAAATTCATGTCAAGAAGTATTACATCGTAGGTGTCGTTGTTGAGTAAAAAGGGAATTTTTTTGGGATTTTTTTCAATTAAAACTTCGTGCGCATGTCTTTTTAAAAGCAATTTGGCGGCTAATAGCACATCCTCATCGTCATCTATTATCAGTATTTTTCCAAGTTCTTTTTCCACGGATTTTAGCTTTTTTGTTTGATTTTTCTTAGTTGATCCTAAATCTATGCCAAACTGGTACATTCATGGTCAATGAATTGCATCCGATTATTTGCAGGTTGTTGTGGGATAACTGCCACGCCTAAATGTACGATATAGGACATTATATGTTTCGGAATCGAACACAAAAAGAGAAATTTTCACACAAGAAAAAAGGCTTTCCTAGATAATTGTAAGTGATTCCTGGTCTTACAACTTCTGGAAAGCCCTTAAAACAATCAAAAGCTTAGAAAAAATATTCAATACCATTGAAAATTTATCGAGGGTGATATCGAAAAAAAAACATCTGATTATCTGATATTAGCAGGGTTGTATTACTGAGCATTAGCACATGTTGATAGCTTTGTCCTCTATTGGGAAGTTTAATTGATTGCTCCTGGTCACTATATATTGAAAGAATATGAAGATGATGGTTTGACAAATAGTAAAGTTGTTCTTCCTGTAAATGAAACTGTGAAGATTCTGTTTTTCCCAGCGTCCGTTGGTAGTTTCCGAGGTTATCAAATACTAAAACCCCAATTTTAATGTCACCTAAATACACCCGATTTTGGTATTCAACCAGTTGATAGGGGTTAAGGTCCAAGGTATCTGACAACTGATTAAGAGATTGGCTGAAAGTGACCTCATTGAATGTCATATCGAATTTCGTTAAACTTAAGGGCCTGAGGTCAAGCAGCCAGATTTGATTGTCACTACTTGGCGCAGCCAATCTTATGAAACCGAATTTTTCATTTGGAAATTCATAAAACTCAGTGGCAGCAAGATACCGATCAAGAAATGTGTATCTCTGGGTGTCTTCATAAAACAAGAACAACCTTAGTGAAGACCATGACTCCAAGTTGGTCAGTTTGCCAAATTGTTGAGGGGCAAATAACGCTATCGGGTGTCCAACAGAGTCAAGTTTACGAATATTTCCCTTACTATCATTAATATAAATATTGTTGAATCGATCAGCGCTGACCATTCGTACCGGAAGTTCCAAAGTTTGGCTATCAAGTAGTTCCCATTCCTGTCCAAAGGTTGACAGGCAGCAGAGTATGCCACCCAGAGTAATTTCCCAGATTTTAATCAAACGTTTCGAGCTTGAAATCAGTGCCATTGTAAACACCATAAGTATAGCCCTGAATCCATTCCCCTACGTTGAAATAAACGCTCCGGTGATTTATAGGCAGCTCCAGCGTAAGGTGCCGGTGTCCGTATACATAAAAATCATGGTGGTTTTTTTGTTCAGTATCCTGACAATACTGATAGATTTTTTCATCATCAGCAGAGGTAAATGGTTGCGCCACCCCATTCTGGTTTCTACTATTTCGAGACCATAGATTGGCCAAGGGAAATCCCAAATTGGGATGTATCCATTTAAATAGCCATTGACTAAACCGGTTGGAGAAAATTACCTTTAGCATTTTGTAAGAAACCTGCCCGGGACCCAATCCATCTCCATGACCCACTTGTAAAGTGGCATTATTCACCGTAAAAGATTGCGGTTCCCGGAAAACTGAAATGTTTAGTTCCTGTGAAAAATAGTCGAATAACCACATGTCATGGTTTCCGGTAAAAAAGAATACGGGTATGCCACGGTCTGTAATTTCCGCTAATTTTCCCAGGAAACGAACATACCCTTTAGGTACCACATGATTATATTCAAACCAAAAATCAAATATATCTCCCAATAGAAAGAAACCTGCAGCCTGGTCCTGAAAGTGGTCCAGCCATGAGACCATCTTTTTCTCACGCTCCCGACTGGTTAGGTAATCTGGTTCGCCTAGATGAAAATCGGAGGCAAAATATAACTTTTTGCCTGTGGGAAGCTGCAAATCATGTGTCATGGCACGGGTAGAACAACAATACGATGGGGTATAATAAACCTGATCTTCAAAATAATCAAATATTTTGTGATTATTCTTGATCCTTGGCTATACCCTGGGTTTTTGTGGAGTCGTTGTCCTGGACCTTTAAATCCAGATCATTCGTACTGTTCTCTGCTTTCAGTTGGTCCTTTACTTCAGATATTTCATCAGTAATTTCACTGGTCTCGTCATCGGACTTACCATTGGTGAAGGCCTCATAGGTAGTTGGCCTTTCAAATGGTCGTTTTCCAATCAGCCTTTCCAGATCACTTTGGAATATTATCTCTTTCTCCAGCAGTTCTTTGGCTACAATTTCCAATTTATCTCTTTTGCTCAAGAGAAGTTTCTTGATTCGATCATACGAGCTACTTATAATTTTCCGTACCTCCTCATCGATGGTTTCGGCGGTGGTCTCCGAATAAGGTTTGTTAAACGAGTATTCCGATTGTTTGGAATCATAAAATGAAACATTGCCGATCTTATCATTCATTCCATAAATAGTAACTATGCTATAAGCCATTTTAGTTACTCTTTCCAAATCACTCAGGGCCCCTGTTGAGATCTTTTTAAATGTTATTTCTTCCGCCGCCCTTCCACCAAGGGCCATCCCCATTTCGTCTAATAATTGTTCGGTCTGATAAAGATATTGTTCTTTTGGCAGATATTGAGCATACCCTAACGCGGCTGACCCTCTGGGTACGATACTCACCTTTACCAGTGGGTCAGCATGTTCCAGGAACCATCCCGCCACCGCATGTCCAGCCTCGTGATAGGCGATAATTTTCTTTTCCTCAGGTGAAATTATTTTACTTTTCCTCTCAAGTCCTCCAATTACCCGGTCAATAGCATCCTGAAAGTCTATCATACTAACCGCTTCTTTGTCCTTACGTGCACCAATCAGTGCAGCCTCATTACAAACATTGGCGATTTCAGCACCGGCAAATCCAGGCGTTTGGGCAGCAAGTTTTTTAGAATCCACTTCCGGGTGCAGCGTTAAGGGTTTTAAATGTACTTTAAAGATTTCATTGCGACCTACAATATCAGGCTTGTCGATACTGATCTGTCGATCAAATCTACCGGGACGTAATAGTGCATGGTCCAAAACATCTGGGCGGTTTGTAGCCGCAAGAATGATTACTCCGCTATCCGTAGCAAATCCATCCATTTCTACCAGTAGAGAATTGAGGGTATTTTCCCGTTCATCATTGGATCCTGGCACCTGTCCTCTACCTCTGGTTCGGCCTATGGCATCGATCTCATCAATAAACACGATACAAGGCGCTTTCTCTTTGGCCTGTTTGAAAAGATCTCTTACCCGGGCTGCTCCTACACCTACAAACATCTCTACGAAATCTGAGCCAGATAGTGAAAAGAATGGTACCGCCGCTTCACCAGCCACCGCTTTAGCCAATAAAGTTTTCCCTGTCCCAGGAGGTCCAATAAGTAAGGCCCCTTTAGGAATTTTGCCACCGAGTTTAGTAAACTTGCCCGGGCTTTTTAAAAAGTCAACGATCTCCTTAACTTCTTCTTTAGCCTCCTCCAGACCTGCCACATCCTTAAATGTGATCTTCACCTTGTTCTCCGGATCAAACAAGGCAGCCCGCGATTTGCCAATGTTGAAGATTTGACCTCCAGGACCTGCTCCACCGGTCATTCGTCTCATCAAAAACCAAAATCCAAATAGTATTAGGATAAGGAATCCCCAGGTCCAAAAGAAACCCCAGGGATCGTTTCTTACTTCAGCGGAGTAATTAAGTTCACTTGCCTGCTCAGAGGGCAGCTTTGAACGAAGCTCATTAAAATTCTTATCGAATATTTCAACCGAAGTAACGGTAAAGCTGTAGTGTGGTCCACCGAGACCGCCCCAGGGCCGTTGGCTTTCTAGCTCTTGTTTGTATTTGCTGTTATTGAGCGCTTCTTCCTTAAGGGTAATTTCAACCTTTTCCTTGTTCTTAATAAATACGATCTTATCAACATCATTGTCTATCACCATTTGCTCAAAACGGGATGAATTGATCTTGATGGATTCAGTATTGTTGGTAAAGTATGATATACCTACTATAAGCGCCACCAAAGTGGCAATTATCCACACCTGATAATTATTTTTTTGAGGTGGTTTTATAATATTCTTATTATTCGGATTGTTTGCCATATCAGTTTGTAAGCTATAACGGTATTTTGAACGCTAGGTTTAGTTTTCTACGTAGGTCGATTGTGCATCAGCCCATAGATCTTCGATGGCGTAGTAATCCCTCCGATCTGTACGGAAAACGTGTACAACCACCTCTATATAATCTAGCAAAATCCATTCCTTATTTTGTTTGCCTTCCAGGTGCCAGGGATGAATATTGGCGTTCTTTTGAACCGTTTCCTCTATTGAGTAGCAGATAGCATCGATTTGAGTATCAGAGTGGCCTGTACATATAACAAAATAATCGGCAATGGCATTCTCTATAGCCCTTAAATCCATGGTCACAATGTCCAGAGCCTTTTTTTCCTGCATTCCCTCTACCACGAATTTGCATAATTCCTGAGAACTCATTTAAACTTTCTCAAATGCTTACTAAGTACTAAATTGCACACAAAGTTACGAAAAAATAGTTGCAAAAGGACCCCATACAATCTTTATTCACAGGCTCAAAACAATTAAAACTGCCGTCTTGTCATTCCACAAATGCAGTTGCTTCTGACTTATTGGCAGAAAGTAATCCAGCGGAAGGAACCGTGATTATTACAGACCATCAAACCGCAGGCAGGGGGCAACGTGGTAATGAGTGGGAGTCACAACCCGGTAAAAACTTGACTTTGTCGATAATATTAAAGCCTGGATTTCTCCCGGTCTCTCAACAATTTGATCTAACAGTAGTCTCTTCTCTGGCGTTGACCAATACCCTGTTGGACATTGGAATGTCCAACCCACTGATCAAATGGCCCAACGACATCTATTACAACGGGTCTAAGATTGCTGGAATTCTAATTGAAAATACCGTACGCTCCAATCGATTGGAATGGACGATTTTGGGTATTGGTCTTAATGTGAACCAGAGCGGGTTCATAACTGCCGGAGCCACTAGTATTAAACGGGAGATGAAGGAGGAGGTAAATCTGGAAAGGGTACTCAAGAATTTGCTCCGGCGATTCAATGAATATTACGGGTTGCTAAAAGCAGGACATTTTCAGAATTTGCGGGCCATGTATATGGAACGATTGATGTGGTTGGATGAGCAAAGGACTTTCCATAACATAGCGCTCAATACCACTTTTTCAGGAGTTATTCAAAAGGTCACTGCCGAAGGTAAGTTGATAATAGCTACAGATAATAAACATTTGGCGTTTGATTTCAAAGAAATAACTTTTCTTGGTTAGCTTGAATAAAGCCACCGCTGTTTTAACATTACCACATAAAACCCTAAATTTGTACAAAAAAAGCGCATTAAAATGATCGATACTAAACTGACATATAAAGTCAAAGATATAAAACTAGCTCCATGGGGAAGAAAAGAGATCACCCTGGCAGAAGCTGAAATGCCAGGGTTGATGGCAATTAGAAAAGAGTTCGGGCTGTCTAAACCACTTCAGGGGGCCCGTATTGCCGGATGTCTGCATATGACCATACAAACAGCAGTGTTGATAGAAACGCTGAGAGAATTGGGTGCTGAGGTCACCTGGTCTTCTTGCAATATTTTTAGCACGCAGGATCATGCTGCTGCGGCCATTGCAGCGTCGGGAGTACCGGTATATGCGTGGAAAGGAATGAACGAAGAAGAGTTCAACTGGTGTATTGAACAAACGTTGTTTTTTGGTGACGATCGCAAACCGCTGAATATGATCCTCGATGATGGTGGAGATTTAACCAACATGGTACTGGATCGGTTTCCGGAAATGATATCAGCAATAAAGGGTATTTCAGAGGAAACCACCACCGGTGTTTTGCGATTAAAAGAAAGGGAAAAGAACGGAACCCTTGCTTTGCCAGCAATAAACATCAATGACTCCGTTACAAAGTCAAAATTTGACAATAAATACGGCTGTAAAGAGTCGCTTGTTGATGCCATTAGGAGGGCAACTGATGTGATGATGGCTGGGAAAGTTGCAGTGGTGGCAGGTTATGGAGATGTTGGTAAGGGTTCGGCGGCATCTTTGCGAGGGGCAGGTGCCCGGGTAATTGTCACTGAGATCGATCCCATTTGTGCGCTACAGGCTTCAATGGACGGTTATCAGGTAAAGCGGATGGATGAGGCGGTTCAGTCTGCGGATATTCTGGTAACGGCAACTGGAAATAAGGATATTCTTATTGACCGACACTTCAGAAATATGAAGGATAAAGCCATCGTATGCAATATTGGACATTTCGATAACGAAATTGATGTGGCATGGTTAAATGAAAATGCTCAAAAAGAAACCATCAAACCACAGGTAGATCTTTACAATCTGGAGGGCAAAGATATTATTTTATTGGCAGAGGGTCGGTTGGTCAATTTAGGATGTGCTACCGGGCATCCATCTTTTGTAATGTCCAATTCATTTACTAATCAGGTGTTGGCACAAATTGAACTTTGGCACAATACCGACAAGTATCAAAACAAGGTCTATACACTTCCCAAGCATCTGGATGAGAAAGTTGCTCACTTGCATTTGGCCAAAGTTGGTGTCGAATTGGAAACGTTGACACAGGAGCAAGCGGATTACATTGGAGTTTCACCTCAGGGTCCTTTTAAATCGGATTCCTATCGATACTGATGGCTGTAAGAAACTAGTCATCTGTCTATCATAAAATATTAATACATGAGTTTATGGTCTGATTTTCTCAACAACAGTGACCGGGTTATTCATAAATGGCCCCACTATTTTCCGATCTATGAGCGACATTTTGGCCCATGGGCAAACAAATCATTGGTATTTTTGGAAATTGGTGTGTTCAAAGGAGGTTCTCTACAAATGTGGAAAAAGTATTTTGGGCCTCACGCACAGATAGTCGGGATTGATATCAAAGATAAGTGTAAAAAATACCAAGAGGAGCAGGTGTCTGTGCGGATTGGTGATCAGTCAGATCATCGATTTTTAGCCGAGGTTATTGAAGAGTTCGGCCCCCCGGATATAGTGTTGGACGATGGCAGCCATCAAATGGATCATATTACTTCCACCTTCGAATACCTATATCCTTTATTAAGCAAAAATGGGATATATCTGGTAGAAGACCTACACACAGCCTACTGGGAAGAGTTCGGTGGAGGCATGGACAAACCTGAGTCTTTTATAGAACACAGTAAGCATCTTATAGACAAGCTTAATACTGAACACACCAGAGGAGAGTTGAAGGAGGACGAATTTAGTCAATCTACCTTGTCGATGCATTTTTACAACAGTATTGTAGTTTTTGAAAAAGGAACTCCTCTGGCTTTAGGACCTCAGAAGCATGGAAATAAAGATGGTATAGTGGGATTGTGGTCCTGAAAAGACAAGTAACCTTTTAATATGAGCTTTTGTTCGATTTTTCTGGGCTGTTCTCCTGAAAACCAAAAAATTTACTCCCAGGATGGAGAGTT